>R23__coassemble_97_pt1 | contig 65061 bp, 65 predicted proteins | sample R23__metabat2_high_PE_030 | metagenome-assembled genome bin R23 | reverse complement strand
TGGCATGAACCGTTTGCCAGATGGCGTCCATAATATGTGTGGCGGTAGCGATATCCTCTTCGTTGGCGGACAACTGGAAGTCGCGCACCTGACCGTTGAAGACTGACGGCATCTGTCCCTGTGCAAAAGGCATGGGGAAGTTAGAGAAGAGTCCCATTCCGAAGATGCGGAGGTCTGAGGAAAGCCGTTGGGGGTGGATGATGGTGCCCGGACCGATATAGACGAGTGTACCACTCTTGATGTGGCGGTCTTGCAGGTTGATGTTGATTTCTGCCTCGCCGTTCAAGATGATGCCTAAGCGGTAATCATTGATAGAGAAAGGTGGCTTTTGACGCATCAGCAGACTGAACACTGTGCAATCACCGCGAACCATTGCCAGTTCGCTATTCATGAATACATGCTCGTGGATTTGTGAGAGGTGTGGGGTGAGGATGTCTCGCATTCGTGTGACGTCCATCAGTTGCGGTTGTCCGTTCATAATCAGTCCTTTTTTGTTGGCAAAGGTAATCATTTTCGGCGAAACAATACTCGGTTTTTGCGTAAATCGAACAAAAAGAACATCTTTGCATTCCTGCGGATAATGCTACGATGAAATAAATATGGTACTTTTGCACCGAGAATTCAATGACAAAAGAGATATGAAGAAAATGGTTTTAGCTTTGACGATGCTGCCGATGCTAGCATTGGGACAGACGCTGGACGACTGTCAACAGGCAGCAGAGAAGAATTATCCTCAGATTCGCCAGTATGGACTTATCGAGAAGACCACCCAGCTGACGGTAGCCAATATCCAGAAGGGCTGGCTGCCGCAAGTGTCGGCATCAGCACAAGCCACGTATCAGAGTGATGTGACGGCGTGGCCCGATGAGATGAAAACGATGATGAGCGGTATGGGCATCAACATGAAGGGGTTGACGAAGGATCAGTATCGTGTGGGCATCGATGTGCAGCAAACTATCTATGATGGTGGCGTCATAGGCAGTCAGAAACGTATAGCCCGTGAACAAGGCAAGGTGCAGGAGGCACAGAACGAAGTTAATATATATCATGTTCGCAAGCGTGTGAACGAGATGTATTTCGGGCTGTTGCTGATTGACGAACAAATCAAGTTGAACACCGATTTGCAGACATTGCTGGCAGGCAACGAAAGCAAACTGGAATCGATGACCAAGCAGGGAACAGCAGCCGAGAGCGACCTGCAGAATGTGAAGGCAGAGCGACTCAACGCGGTGCAGCTGGCCACCGAGCTGGCATCGCAGAAACAGATGCTGCTGAGAATGCTGAGTATATTCTGTGGAATCGAGGTGAAGGAGGTGCAGAAGCCGCAAATGAAGGCTCAAGGCGGAGGTATGATAGCTGATAACCGTCGTCCGGAACTGAAGGTGCTGGATGCACAGATAGGCGTGCTGAATGCTCAGGAGAAGGCTCTCAATGCCGCATTGATGCCGAAAGTGGGTGTGTTTGCTCAGGGATTCTATGGTTATCCGGGCTTGAATATGTTTGAGGACATGATGCACCGCAAATGGAGCCTGAACGGCATCATCGGTGCCCGCGTAACATGGAACATTGGTGCCCTATATACTCGCAAGAACGACAAGGCAAAACTGCAGTTGCAGCGAGATATGACAGAAAACAGCCGAGAGGTGTTCCTCTTCAATAACAATATGGAACAGATTCAGCAGCACGAGAACATTGCGCGCTACCAGAAACTGATGACCCACGACGGAGAGATCATCTCGCTGCGACAAGCTGTGAGAAAAGCGGCAGAGTCGAAGCTGGCACACGGCATCATCGACGTGAACGACCTGGTAAGGGAAATCAACCAAGAGAATGCAGCCCGCGTGCAACAATCCATACACGAGATTGAGATGCTGAAAGAGATATACGATAACAAATACACGACAAATCATTAAGCATATGAAAAAGATATATGTATTGGCAGGTGTGGCGCTGATGATGACAGCCTGCGGAAACAACGAGAAAGAATACGATGCAACGGGCACGTTCGAGGCTACCGAGACGACCGTGTTTGCCGAACAGAGTGGGGCATTGCTGTCGTTTGACGTGAACGAGGGCGACAAGATTGAGGCAGCCCGAGAGGTGGGACTCATTGATACTACGCAGACGTGGCTGAAGATTCAGCAGATGGATGCTACCAAGACGGTGTATCAGAGTCAGAAACCTGATATGGAACGCCAGATAGCAGCCACGCGACAGCAGTTGGCTAAGGCCCAACAAGACGAGCAGCGCTACCGCGAACTGGTGGCTGACGGGGCAGCCCCCTCAAAGATGCTCGACGATGCCACGAGTCAGGTAAAAGTACTGCAGAAACAGTTGGATGCGCAGATATCATCTCTCAAATCTCAACTTTCAACTCTCAACTCTCAACTTTCAACAGCCGATGTGCAGAAAGAGCAGTTGCTGGATATGCTGCGTAAGTGTCATGTCATGACTCCTACAAAGGGTACGGTGCTCGAGAAATATGTGGAGCGTGGTGAGTTTGTGAGTGTGGGCAAACCGTTGTTTAAGATAGCCGATACCGAGTTGATGTACCTGCGTGCCTATGTCACTTCTGCCCAGTTGCAGCACATCAAGATAGGACAGCAGGTAAGGGTGTTTGCCGACTATGGCGACGGGCAGCGAAAAGAGTATGCGGGCACTATCAGTTGGATATCCTCCCGCTCAGAATTTACCCCCAAGACCATCCTCACCGACGATGAGCGTGCCGACCTGGTTTATGCTGTCAAGGTGGCTATCAAAAATGACGGATTCGTGAAGATTGGTATGTATGGCGAACTGAAACTATGAACGCAATAGAGGTAACGAATATCAGTAAGTTGTACGGGCGGGTGCAGGCACTCAGCGATGTGTCGTTTACTGTCAGCAAGGGCGAGGTCTTCGGACTGATTGGCCCTGATGGTGCCGGCAAGACGTCGATGTTCCGCATCCTCTGTTCGCTGTTGCTGCCCGATGCAGGTACGGCGGCGGTAGATGGCTTCGATGTGGTGAAGCAGATGCGTGAGGTGCGTTGCCGTGTGGGCTATATGCCCGGCAAGTTCTCGCTCTACCAGGACCTCACCATCGAGGAGAACTTGAACTTCTTTGCCACGCTTTTCGGAACGACTGTTGATGAAGGTTACGATAGTATCAAAGCCATCTATTCGCAGATAGAACGCTTCAAAGATCGAAAGGCTGGTGCACTATCGGGGGGTATGAAGCAGAAGTTGGCACTCTCGTGTGCCTTGGTGCACCAGCCCAGTGTCCTCTTCCTCGATGAACCCACCACGGGTGTTGACCCCGTGAGCCGTAAGGAGTTGTGGGATATGCTGCTGATGCTGCAGGAAAGCGGAATTACCATTGTGGCTTCAACGCCTTATCTCGATGAGGTGCGTTGCTGTGAGCGCATTGCTTTCTTGGATCAAGAGAAGGTGCGTGGCATTGGCACTCCCGATGATATCCTCACTCAGTTTGCCAGTATCTTTAACCCGCCGGGAATTGAGCACGGGAAAGACACAGAAGTGAAAGGCGATAATGTCATCGAGGTGGAACATTTGGTAAAAGCCTTTGGCTCGTTCCATGCCGTTGACGACATCTCGTTCAGCGTTAAGAAGGGCGAGATATTCGGATTCTTAGGTGCCAATGGTGCGGGCAAGACGACGGCCATGCACATGCTGACAGGACTGAACCAACCTACCAGTGGAACGGGTAGGGTGGTAGGCTATGACATCCGCACGGAGTATGAGCAGATAAAGAAGCACATAGGCTATATGTCGCAACGTTTCTCGCTCTATGAAGACCTCACCGTTGCTGAGAATATCCGTCTCTTTGCTGGTATCTATGGCATGAAGCCCGACGAGGTAGAGCGCAAGATGGATGAGGTTCTGAAACAGTTGAAGTTTGAGAATCACAAGGACGATTTGGTAGGTTCACTGCCATTGGGTTGGAAGCAGAAGCTGGCCTTCTCTGTCTCGATATTCCACGACCCAGGTGTGGTGTTCCTTGATGAACCCACGGGAGGTGTTGATCCCGCTACGCGCCGCCAGTTCTGGGAACTCATCTACGACGCTGCCCGTCGCGGCATCACCGTTTTTGTAACTACCCACTATATGGACGAGGCAGAATACTGTGACCGCATCTCCATCATGGTGGACGGCAAAATCAGCGCACTTGGTACTCCCGATGAATTGAAACAACGTTTCCACCAACCCGATATGGATCACGTGTTTACCTATTTGGCCCGTCAGGCTACCCGTTCAAGCGATTAAGTGTATGAAACAGTTTATAGCATTTGTAATCAAAGAAACCAAGCATATTCTGCGCGATAAGCGCACGATGCTGATACTCTTCGGCATGCCTGTGGTGATGATGCTGCTTTTCGGCTTTGCCATCACCACTGATGTGAAGAATGTGCGCACGGTGGTAGTCACGTCAGAGATGTCGCCCCGTACGCAGCAGGCCGTAGAACGACTGGCACAATCGGAATATTTTGTCATCACGCAGACTGTGAACACCCCACGGGAAGCCGAACAACTCATCCGCAGTCAGAAAGCAGATATGAGCCTTATCCCCAACCCCTCTTCAAAGGGCGAGGGGAGTAGTAACATTCAGTGGCAAGTTATGGTTGATGGCAGCGACCCTAATATGGCGCAGCAATGGACTACCTATGCCCAAAGCATACTGTCTCAGCCAGTCGACGGCAAACACTATTCACTCCCCTCGCCTTTAGGAGAGGGGTTAGTGGTGAGGCTCCTCTACAATCCCCAGATGAAATCGGCTTACAACTTCGTGCCTGCTATCATGGGTATGCTATTGATGCTTATCTGTGCCATGATGACTTCGATATCCATCGTTCGCGAGAAAGAGAAAGGTACGATGGAGGTGCTGCTGGTGTCGCCTGTGCGCCCCTTGATGGTTATCATTGCTAAGGCGGTGCCCTATCTGGTGCTGGCTTTCGGCATCCTCATCACCATCCTGTTGATGGCGCGTTTTGTGCTAGGAGTGCCATTGGCTGCTTCGCTTTTCTGGATACTGGTTGTGAGTACCTTATATATATTATTGGCACTTTCGCTAGGACTGCTCATCTCCAACGTGGCACAGACACAGCTTGTTGCCTTGCTGCTCTCGGCTATGGTACTGCTCATGCCTGTTGTGATGCTGTCGGGCATGCTGTTTCCTGTAGAGTCGATGCCCACTATCCTGCAATGGATATCTGCCATCGTGCCGCCACGCTATTATATCCAGGCTATGCGCAAACTGATGATTATGGGCGTGGGCATAAATGATGTGGCTCGCGAGGTGGCTGTGCTGGCGGGTATGACGGCGGTGCTGCTCACTATCGCACTGAAGAAGTTTAAACAGCGCCTGGAGTAAATTATCAATTCTCAATTGTCAATTATCAATTATGATTAAGTGTCTCATACATAAGGAGTTCCTGCAGATACGTCGTAATGCGTTTCTTCCCAAACTCATCATCATGTTTCCCATCGTGATTATGTGCGTCATGCCGTGGGTGATGCAGATGGAAGTGAAGAACATCGTGGTAGATGTGGTTGACATCGACCACACTGTGGAGTCGCAGCGATTGGTACAGCAGATTGCTGCCTCCAACTATTTCATCTTCGGTGGACAGAAGACTACCTACACTGAGGCAATGAAAGACATCGAGAAGGGTAGGGCCGACGTCATCCTCGAAATACGTGATGGCAAGTATCTCATCGCTGCCAATGCCGTCAACGGTACCAAGGGAGCGATGGGTAACGCCTATCTTTCTCAGATAGTCAGTGCTCCTGTCTCAACGTTCTCTGCAGTTTCCGTGCTTACCCTCTATAATAAGCAACAGAACTACAAGCTCTTCATGATTCCCGCCCTTTTTGCCATTGTGATGATGCTAATGACGGGGTTTCTGCCCACACTTAATATCGTTGGCGAGAAGGAGGCAGGCACCATCGAACAGATCAACGTTACACCGGTCTCCAAGTGGTCGTTCATCCTCGCCAAACTCGTTCCTTACTGGCTCATCGCACTGTTTGTCATCACCGTGTGCTTGCTGTTGGCGTGGCTCGTCTATGGTATCACGCCTGCTGGTCCCGTGTGGCTCATCTACGTACTTGCCATGCTGCTGGCACTGTTTTTCTCGTCATTCGGGCTCATCGTGTCCAACTACTCCGACACCATGCAGCAAGCCATGTTCGTCATGTGGTTCTTTGTGGTGAGCATCATGCTGCTCTCAGGACTCTTCACCCCCACACGCTCCATGCCACAGTGGGCTTATCTGACCACCTATGTCAACCCCATGCACTACTTTATCGATGCCATCCGCACCGTCTTCATCCGTGGTGGAGGACTGCACGAAACAGCCCACCAGGTGTTAGCCCTTGCGGGCATCGCTACACTGATGGGCTGTTGGGCTGTGCAGAGCTATAAGAAGAATAGTTGATCTAAGGCCAGGCAGATGCGCGACACACGCAGGTCTGAGTTACCAAGTTTTACGTAGTCCATATTATCTCTGCTTTTTGAATATCAGTTTCATCGTCTCTGGATCGAGTGGTTTCATCGTGGGTAGCTTCAGGTCTTTCACCATGTGGAGCGTGCCCTGCTTGTATTTTTGGAAGTGGTCGGTCTTCAAGTGCTGCTGATAGGCTTTCTCGGAGGCATAGATTTCGAGGATGCGAATCTTTGTGGAGTCCTCGGCACTCTGCATCGGGTAGAGGCAGATAACACCCGGCTCTTGTTCCACACTCAGACGGTCCACCTCGTTGGCAAATTCGAGATACTTTTAATCGAAACAAGAAATTGGTAAATGGATGTGGTTTTTGCCTTAATTTATATTAGAAACAAACACATTCTGCAAGAAAAACGTGCTAAATGAGTGTAAAGTCAGAAGAAATTGCTAACTTTGCAAACAAAGTTTGCAGAACGTGTTATTGGAGGCTGTTTCTTCGGGGCATGTGAAGCATTGACAGTTAAGGATTGTGAGATGTAATGTCGAGCAATTTAGTGTAAAACAAAGAGTGAAATAATAACATTAAAATGAAAATTCTGCTCCCAAAACACGTCGCGAGCGTATAAAAACGCGCAGAATGTGTCGGATTCAAGGTGCCAGTACTTTACACTAAACCTGTAAGTAGCTGATTATCAACATCCGTTAGCCGCCGCACAGGCTGCAGTTGAGGAGTAATCGCAAGATTCTGAATATCAATAATTTGGGTGTAACGTCCTTTAAAATAGGGTGTTACACCCAATTCCTTTTAAAACGATAATCACGATAAATGTGACGAATTTGACGCAAAAATTACAAATAGATTACAATAATGCGAGTGGTAAATTATTATCTACATCCCTGTCACCATTCGGAATGGAAGTCGTATAACTATTATAGCCCCTTTTAAGTCTTATTATGTCGCAGGCGATATATTGTTAAACTCTCTTAAAGTTTATAATAAATCGCTTGCGATATAAAATATTATGTTTACCTTTGCATCGTAAACGACATAAATAGAATATAGATATGGCTAAAATTTATGATTTCAAGGCTCAGACGAGCAAGGGTAAGGAGATTGATTTCTCACAGTTTCAAGGTAAGGTGTTGCTGGTGGTGAACACAGCCAGCAAGTGTGGATTTACGCCTCAGTTTGCAGGACTGGAGGAGCTGAACCAGAAGTATAAGGATAAAGGTCTGGTGATTGTCGGATTCCCCTGCAACCAGTTCAAGGAGCAGGATCCTGCAGAGGATAGTAAGATTGAGGAGTTCTGCCAACTTAACTACGGCGTGACTTTCCAGATTATGAAGAAGGGCGATGTAAACGGTCCCGATGCTCAGCCTATCTTCGAGTTCCTGAAGGCTCAGGCTCCCACCGAGGAGTACAACGGTCTGAAGGCTAAGGCCGCCAAGACGCTTTTCAAGGCCATCAGCAAGAGCGTGGAGAAGGACAGCGACATCAAGTGGAACTTCACCAAGTTCCTGATTTCGAAGGACGGTGAAACCATCAAACGATATGCACCTACCACGGAACCCAAGGACTTCGAAAAGGACATTGAGGCCATGTTGTAGAAGTGAAAAGTGAAAAATTATGCACGAAGAATTACGACTCGACAAGCAGGTATGCTTCCGTCTATATACGGCAGCACGACTTATCACACAGGCATATACGCCAATGCTGAATGAGCTGGGTATTACTTACCCACAGTATCTCGTTCTGATGGTACTCTGGGAGCAGGATTCCCAGCCTGTGAACGACATAGCCCATCGGCTGCTGCTTGAAACAAACACAGTGACACCGCTGCTTCAGCGTATGGAGAAACTGGGTATCGTGGTTCGTAAGCGTGGCGAGGAAGACAAGCGCCAGCAGATAGTATCATTGACCGCAAAGGGTAAGGCGATGGAGGAACAGGCTTATGCAATCATCCCTGCAGGCATGGGCAAAGAGCTCAAAGCATGTCCTTTCCAATTGGACGACTATACCAAGTTTGCCAGTGAACTTGACACGATTATTGACACATTAAAGAATAAGGAAAAATAGAATTATGGCCAACACAAAACGATTCCACAGACATTTCGAGACTCCTGGGCTGCCGCTCTATTGGATTATCATCGCCTACATCATCCTCGGCTGGTTCTTCCCAGTGATTGGGCTGTTGGCACTCATCTGTATGATCGGCCCAGTAGTGACGAGCATCTTTAAGGGCCGTTGGTGGTGCGGACATGTGTGTCCTCGTGGCAACATGTACGACCGTCTGTTGTCAAAGTACTCACCCCATCGTCCTATTCCCAAATTTGTGCGCACCTTTAGCTTCCGACTGTTTATGGTATTCTTTATCTTCGGCATGTTCGGCATCCAGCTGAGTTTCGTGCCTTGGAGTGAGGGCGGACTGGCTATGTGGGCTGGTATAGGTAAGGTTTTCTGGACGATTATCGTCATGACCACCATCGTTGGCGTCACGCTCTCGTTCATCTATGCGCCACGCACATGGTGTTCGTTTTGCCCGATGGGAACCATCTCCAATTGGGTAGCACCTAAAAAGACACCACTGCCCAAGGCCTTCACAAACATCCACGTGTCAAGTGCCTGTCAGATGAAGTGCAAGCAGTGTGCCCGCGTCTGTCCCATGCAGCTCACGCCCTACGACTCTCGCGGCGAGACTGTCGGCTATCTGCATCCCGACTGCCTGAAGTGTGGCAAGTGTACTCAGGCCTGTCCTACGAAGATTATGACTTTGAAGCATTAAGTAATTCAAAGATAATTTGCCATGTTATTCCGCAGCCACGACTTCTATCTCGACCAATGCGCCCTTTGGAAGCGTCTTGACAGCTACAGCTGAACGAGCAGGATATGGCTCTGCGAAGAACTCGGCATAGACAGCATTCATGTCAGCAAAGTCGTTCATGTCTGCCATAAATACCGTTGTCTTTACCACATTAGCCATCGTCAGACCAGCTTCTTCCAGAATTGCCTTCACGTTGCTCAGCGATTGACGAGTTTGTTCCTTGATGCCACCCTCAACAAAGTTGCCTGTGGCAGGGTCGATGGGAATCTGACCAGAGGTATAAACGAGATTGCCCACTTTGATGGCCTGACTATATGGGCCGATGGCAGCCGGAGCAGCCTTTGTACTAATTACTTCTTTCATATTTTTTGTCATAGTTGTTTTGTATTAGTTTATTACTATCTGATAAATTGTGACTGCAAATATAGCAAAATCTCGCCAATTTTACGTACTTTTGCAGATGTTTTTAATAAGAATTGTGATATGGACTACCTGCCGAAAGATCCTGCCATACTGGTTTCGAGCGTGAACATGCTCCTGAGAGACGAGGAATTTGACACGTTGGAATCACTGTGCTATAACTTCGGGACAGAGCCGAAAGATATAAAGAATTACCTGTTCGGGCACGGTTTTGTGTACAGCGAGAAACAGAAACAGTTCCGTCCAATAGGTTATGACTTAGTAACAAGATGATAACAAAAGATAGTATCGAGACCGCCTACAGTTTCCTGCATCAGAAGCAGAGAATCTATGTTCATTCCACACTCGACTGGCAGAAGGATGATATAGAGCTGGCCATTTCTGACTATGCCAATGACATGAGCCAGGAACTATTTGACGCTATTTCTGGTGGCAGGGCTGACTTCCTCCGTGACCACAAAAGGTTTCAGGAGGATATCATCAAGGCCGTGGAAATACTTGAAAAGATGCTATAACAAAGATGACACTGACCTACATCTTCCATAGCGGCTTCGTACTCGAAACGGAGCAGTCCATCCTGGTCTTCGACTACTGGCTGGATCCAAGCGGCGTGATAGGAGGTGTGCTAAAGAAGGACAAGCCCGTCTATGTATTCTCCAGCCACTTCCATGAAGATCACTTTTCGAGGGCTATCTTCGAGTGGAGAAAGCAGGACAAGAACATCACCTTTATACTTTCCAAGGACATCTACAAACATCGAAGAGCCAATAAGGAAAATGCCGATGCTTGGCTGGCCAAGGGCGGCACATGGTCTGACGGAACTTTGTCTGTATGGGCATTAGGTAGCACAGACAGCGGCGTTTCATGGATTGTCGAGACAGAGGGTAAGCGTATCTTCCATGCAGGCGACTTGAATAATTGGTATGCGCGATTCCTGCCAGAAGCCGTGCCTGGTGAGACCATCTACAGCGAGGAGTTTGAAGAGGAGATTGACCCGATAGCCCACGAAAAACAATATCTGGGCGAACTGAAGGACATCCGCAAAGTAACTGACAGCTTTGATTTGGTGATGTTCCCGATAGACGGACGCATTGGCAACGGCTATACCCTCGGTGGCAGACAGTTCATCGAGCGCTTCAAGGTTGGCATGTTCGTCCCCATGCACTTCGTGGCCAGCGGTTTTGAATCCGCTTGGCGCATGAAGGATTTTACGGATGAAAAAGGCATTCCCTTTTGGGAAATAGTCAAGGAAGGAGAAACAATGGAATTATGAAGTGGACTGTATTATCAGATAATCGGAGCGATGATAGTTGTCTTTCTACAGAGCATGGACTGTCTATTCTGTTGAAAACAGAACTGCACAAGATTCTGCTAGATACCGGAGCAAGTGACGTGTTTATCCAGAATGCAGAGTTGTTGGGCATGGACATAAGCAACGTGGACTATGTTTTCATTTCTCATGGGCATAGCGACCATGCAGGAGGCTTGCGATACTTTCTTGAACGTAATCAACAGGCTAAAGTCATCGTTTCGCCTGATGCCATGAGCGGAAAATTCTTTTCCAAACGAGGTAATCTGCATAGTATTACTACGGAATGGCCGGAGATAGACGATAGGCTCATCTTGATAGACCAAACCTGCGAGATAGCAGGTGGAATCCATGTGATTGCCCATATCCCTCAGACAGATTATCCAATGCCCAACGGCAATCAGAATCTCTACGTGCAGGATGCCAACGGAGATTATATCCACGACGATTTCCGTCATGAATTGGCTCTGTATGTCGATGGTCTGCTATTTACGGGCTGTGCTCATAGTGGACTGGAGAACATCCTTGCGGCTTGTCCTTGGCCCGTCCATACGGTTGTAGGTGGCTTCCACTTACTTGACGGACAAGAGACTGAAGAAGAACAGGTAGCATTGGCTCAAAGGCTGAAAGCAAAATATCCTAAAACGCAATTCTACACCAGCCATTGCACAGGTGACAATGTGTTTGAGGTAATGAAGAACGTGATGGCTGAACAGCTACAGTCATTTAGATGTGGAACAGTTATAGAACAAAAACAATTAATTTGTCATTAGTATGATTACACCGCTGATGCAGATATAGGCATAGACGATGTAGCGGAAAATGCGGTTGGGGATATGTTTAAAAACATAAGCACCCAGCATCGTGCCGATGATGACGCCGCCGAGGCCATAGAGATAGTCAACGGCTACAGTAGTTGTGAATAAACCGTTGTAGGCTCTCACACCTGTCATCATCACATTGCCAATCAGGAAATAGGTCTGAGCCATTGCCATATAATGCTCCTTCGTCGGCTCACTTTGGATGAAGTACAGCACGGCTGGCGGGCCTTGCATACCGAAGAATCCACCCATCAGTCCACTCAATGTTCCTGCGCCAACCTGCACTTTCTTTGTCGTTGGCAGTTTTATGCGCTGACTGAAAAGCATGAGGTAGATGCTAATCAGGATGAGTGCCACGCCAAGGATACGTCGTAAGATATGGTCTTCAATACGTGTCAGGGCAAAGATGGCGATGGTCGAGACAATGATAAACGTCAGCAGAATCGGCCAAAGACGCTGCCATGCGACGTAACTCCGCAACCGCCATACGATAGCAGCAGAAGTAGTGATAGCCAACAGTCCTGAGAGTGTCGTAGCTTCGCCATAGCTTGGCATGAGGAAGGGTAGCATCGTCATAATGAAGATGCCGAAACCGAAACCCGTGGTTCGCTGGATAAAACTAGCGCCGATGCTCAGAAGGAATATGGAAAGAACTATGCTGCTCAAATCCTAATAATTCTCAAAACTTGGCACAAATTTACACATTATTATTCATATTTCGCATTAAATGACTAAATTTGCAACAAATATTAAGCATTTGCGTGATATGAAAGAGATAAACTATAAAGACATGAAGTTCAATCCGTTCAACCTGATTGGTGATGAATGGATGCTGGTGACGGCTGGTGATGAGCAGTCTGGCTGTAACACGATGACTGCCTCTTGGGGACATCTTGGATGCCTGTGGGGACATAACGACCCGTCGGCGGTGATTTACCTTCGCCCATCACGCTACACCAAGGAATTTGTGGACGAAGAGGGCTATTTCTCCCTCTGTGTCATGGATAAGTCGTTCAAAAAGCAGATGGCCTACCTCGGTAGTGTGTCTGGCCGTGACGAGGACAAGATTGGCAAGGCTGGTCTCACACCTGTCTATGCTGACAACACCGTCTATTTCGAGGAAGCTAAGTTGGTACTTATTTGCAAGAAGCTCTATCAGTCGGAACTTCAAGAGAGCGGATTCCTCTATCAGGACACTATTGACGCGAACTATCCCCAGCGTGACTTCCATACGATGTACGTCGGCAAGATAGAGAAGGTGCTGGTAAGGGATGACGAGTATCTGAAATAATGAATGCTCTGCTATATTATCTGATAGTCATCAACGTCGTGACCTTCCTGGTCTATGGTATTGATAAATGGAAAGCCAAGCAAGGCAGCTGGCGCATATCGGAAGCAACCTTGCTGATACTGGCAGTCATTGGTGGCTGCATCGGAGCATTACTTGGAATGAAGGTCTGGCGGCATAAAACTCAGCACAAGAAGTTCAAGTATGGCCTTCCGCTGATTCTGTTGGCACAGATAGCACTTATTTCTTTCATTTCATAATTCGTGAAGAAGTGCTCTATCGATAGCTACGCGGTGAGTGGCCTGGTAGAGAAGGAGTGAATTCTGAAATAATCTCAAATCTCAAATCTCAATTAAAATAAAAGGTACTTCTTAACTCGGTTCCCTTCTCTCTATAAGTTTATAACTTATTGATTATTAATAACATATATAATATATAATATAAATAAGGCGAGTTGATGGGTACCTTTAAAAATAACTGAGATAACTGAGATTGAGACTGGAGAGAGTACCGTATTCTTCTAATTGGCTAAAAGACAGCAATTTACGATATTAAGCCGCACCGCTCTTGCGACACTCAAGCCATCTCAAGTCACAGATATCGTGAATTATCTCCTCTAAAAGGCCTCAAAAAGCATGTGAAAACCCCTTGTTTTGATGTTTTTCCCTGTCTTTGGCGCACATTGGGGCTTCGCAAAAAATCAGTCTCACACACTCATTGAGGGGGTAATATGTGGATAAATGGCCATTGGAGTGTCAAAATCAGCCTAATAAGCATCAAAAATCAGCCTAATACACACCCGTATTAGGCTGATATGGAACCGTATTAGGCTGGTATTTAGAAGGGAAACAATGACGTTTCCCTCCTATTGCTTTATAGAGTATGTGTTAAGCCTTGATAAGTTCTACGCTTCGCTTGAGGAACTTATCGAGTGCTTCGCCCTTCAGCATGCCGTTCTGCAGGAGTGCGAGGTCAATGAGCTGATGGACAACAGCGTTGTCAGCAGCAAAACCGCTGAGGACGTCGTTCTTCTTGTCCTTCTGCTCCTGGACAGCCTTCTCGGCTTCAGCTTTCATGTCCTTGTCGTCCTGTGTCAGTTCGTCGTACTTCTTCTTGTCCTGTTGCTGCTGGATGGCGGCGAGACGGGCTTCCTGACCCTTGAGTTCAGAGACGATGGGCTTCAGAGCCTCTTCTGTAGATGACTTACAGTCGTCAAGTATGCTCTTTACCAATGGATGGTCGCTATTGAGCACGAGGTTGAACGAGTCGGGCATCTGTCCGTAGAAGTTCATGCCTGGCTGGAAGCGGCTCATCTCCTTCATACGACGCATCCACTCGTTCTGCGTGATAACGACAGGACGGGCCTCTGCACCCAGGGCGTCAACCTGTACCATGAACTCTGTGTGTTCAAGCTTTGGCATCTGTGACTTGAAGACCTGTGACAAATTGGCAGAGTCGTCCTCGCTGAGGTCGCTCTTAGGTGCGTCGCTCTTCACGATGAGGCGGTCGATGATGTCAGCATCCACACGTGTGAAGCGGCTCTTCTCGAACTTCTGCTCCAGGGTCTGGATGGTGGGCACGTCGAGCTGGCCGTCGAGCAGCAGCACCGAGTAGCCCTTGTCCTGAGCAGCCTTGATGTAGGAGTACTGCTCCTGCTTGTCGGTGGCATAGAGGTAGATGAGGTTGTCGTCCTTGTCCTTCTGGCTGGCCTCGATGAGTGTCTTGTACTCGTCGAAGGTGAAGTACTTGCCCTCGGTGTCCTTGAAGAGTGCAAACTCCTTGGCGCGGTCGTAGAAGCCCTCCTCGGAGAGGATGCCGTAGTTGATGAAGAGCTTCAGGTCGTCCCACTTCTCCTCATACTCCTTGCGGTTTTCGCTGAAGATAGCCTTCAAGCGGTCGGCCACTTTCTTGGTAATATAGGTGGATATCTTCTTGACTTCGCGGTCGCTCTGCAGATAGCTGCGGCTGACGTTCAGGGGAATGTCGGGAGAGTCGATGACGCCATGCAGCAGGGTGAGGAACTCCGGGACGATGCCCTCCACCTGGTCGGTGACGAAGACCTGGTTGCAGTAGAGCTGAATCTTGTTCTTCTGCAGTTCGATATTTGACTTGATACGGGGGAAGTAGAGAATGCCCGTGAGGTTGAAGGGGTAGTCGACGTTCAGGTGAATCCAGAACAGCGGCTCGTCGCTCATGGGGTAGAGCGTGCGATAGAACGACTTGTAGTCCTCGTCCTTCAGCGTTGAGGGTGTCTTGGTCCACAGGGGCTCCACGCTGTTGATGATGTTATCCTCCTGGGTGTCCACCATCTTCTTTTCCTCGCTTGACCACTCCTGCTTCTTGCCGAAGGCTACAGGTACAGCCATGAACTTGCAGTACTTGGTGAGTAGCTGCTGAATCTTCTCCTTCTCCAGGAACTCCTTGCAGTCGTCGTCGACATAGAGGATGATGTCAGAACCGTGGTCGGCACGCTCTGCATCGTCAATCTCGTAGGCTGGCGAGCCGTCGCAGCTCCACTTCACGGCCTTGGAGCCCTCCTTCCATGACTTGGTGATGATCTCCACCTTCTTGCTGACCATGAAGCTGGAGTAGAAGCCCAGTCCGAAGTGGCCGATGATGTTGTTGGCCGTGTCCTTATACTTCTCCAGGAAGTCGGTGACGCCAGAGAAAGCTATCTGGTTGATATACTTGTCAATCTCCTCCTCCGTCATGCCGATACCATGGTCAGAGATGGTGATGGTGCCCTTGTCGGCATCCAGGCTGACACGTACGGTCAGGTCGCCTAACTCATCCTTATATTCGCCCTGCTGAGCCAGTGTCTTCAGCTTTTGTGTGGCGTCGACGGCATTGCTGACCATCTCGCGCAGGAATATTTCATGATCACTGTAGAGAAACTTTTTGATGACGGGGAAGATGTTCTCGGTAGTAACCCCGATGTTACCTTTTTGCATATACCTTAATTATTATTATATATTAAATTCTGACCTTTATTTTGCAAATACCGTGCCACTTTCCAAAAAAAGTGTTACCTTTGCAGCCAAATTCAGAAATACTATGGTAAAAAGAAGATGGCATTGCAAACCCGGCGAACAACTGACGGAGTTTGATAAGCGTATCATGTATTTGGAAAACAAAGGGTGGGAAGTGCCGACGCGCGACCTCATCAAGACCCCTGAGCAGATAGCAGGCATCCGGCGTGCGGCCGTGGTCAATAATGGTGTGCTCGACGAGGTAGGCCGACAGATTCATGCCGGTATGTCGACGCTGGAGATTGACCAGATTTGTCGCGACTACTGTGCCAAGCATAACGCGATACCAGCTTGCCTGAACTATGACATAGAGGACGGCGAGACTCCGCCATTCCCCATGAGTGTATGTACCAGCATCAATGAGGTGGTGTGTCACGGTATTCCCAAAGCTGAGGATATCCTGGAGGAGGGCGATATCATCAATGTGGACTTCACCACGATTCTCGACGGCTACTATGCTGATGCCTCGCGTATGTTTATAATAGGTAAGACAACGCCTGAGAAAGAACAACTGGTGCGCGTTACCAAGGAGTGTCTGGAGATAGGTATGGAGGCAGCGAAGCCTTGGCATGGTGTCAACGAGATTGGCCGTGCCATCGAGAAGCATGCCAAGAAGTACCACTACGGTGTGGTGCGCGACTTGTGTGGTCATGGAGTAGGGTGCCACTTCCACGAAGAACCGGAAGTAGCTCACTTCGCACAGCGTGGTGAGGGTATGTTGCTGGTGCCAGGTATGGTGTTCACCATTGAACCGATGATTAATATGGGATCGTGGAAGGTATTCATCGACTCCGAAGACCCCTATGGCTGGGAGGTTATCTCCGACGACGAACTGCCCTCAGCCCAGTGGGAGCATACGCTGCTGATGACGGAACACGGCGTGGAAATTTTAAGTTACTAATGTTCGTAATAACGTTATAACGTGATAACGAAATGATGAAGGATATATATATACTAGGTATAGAGTCGAGTTGCGACGACACGAGTGCTGCGGTGCTGAAGAACGGCGTGCTGCTGTCGAACGTGACGGCATCGCAGGCTGTCCATGAGTCGTATGGTGGCGTGGTGCCTGAACTGGCCAGTCGTGCGCACCAGCAGAACGTGGTGCCCGTGGTCCATGAGGCTATCAAGCGTGCTGGTATCCAGAAAGAGCAGTTGTCGGCTGTCGCTTTTACGCGTGGTCCTGGTCTGATGGGTTCGCTGTTGGTAGGTGTGAACTTTGCCAAGGGCTTTGCTCGTTCGTTGGGTATTCCCCTGATTGACGTCAACCACCTGCAGGGACATGTGATGGCACACTTCATCGATGGTGGCGAGGGTGACTTTAATCCACCACCATTACCATTCCTCTGTCTGCTCGTTAGTGGCGGTAACTCGCAGATTGTCAAGGTGAACGCCTATAACGATATGGAAGTGTTGGGACAGACCATCGACGATGCTGCCGGTGAGGCTATCGACAAGTGTTCGAAGGTGATGGGACTGGGCTATCCTGGTGGTCCTATCATTGACCGCTTGGCTCGCCAGGGCAATCCGAAGGCCTACCAGTTCTCGGAGCCACACATACCGGGACTGGACTACAGCTTCTCCGGACTGAAGACATCGTTCCTCTATAACCTGCGCAAGTGGGTGGAGGAAGACCCTGACTTCATTGAACACCACAAAGAAGACATCGCTGCATCATTGGAGTGGACCATTGTGGACATCCTGATGAAGAAACTGAAGTTGGCCGTCAAACAGACGGGCATCAAGCATGTGGCTGTGGCTGGTGGCGTGAGTGCTAACAATGGTCTGCGCAACGCCTTCCACGATCATGCCAAACGCTATGGCTGGACGGTGTATATTCCGAAGTTCAGCTACACGACGGATAATGCTGCTATGATTGGTGTCGTGGGATATTACAAATTCTTGGATAAAGAGTTTTGTGACATCAATGCCCCCGCATTCTCAAAAGTAACGTTTTGTTAAGAATAAAACAATATAAGAATAAAACAATATAAGAATAAAACAATATAAGAATAAAACAATAAAATAGAAAACGGTGGACCTATGCAGAACGGGAATTTGATGGAGGAACTTAGCATTAAGTTTGCCTTACGTGTCATAAAACTCTATAAATATCTTTTTGAAGAGAAAAAGGAGCATATTATGTCAAAGCAGGTGTATCGCAGTGGAACAAGCATAGGTGCAAATATTGCAGAAAGTAAGACAGCTCAGAGTGATGCAGATTTTATTAATAAATTGAGTATCTCTTTAAAAGAGGCTAATGAAACTAAATACTGGCTTGTACTTTTACATGAGTCTGGTTATCTTTCAGATGAAGAATTTCAGTCAATTGAGAATGATATCAACACAATAATAGGAACGTTAATAATAATCATCAAAAAGAAGAAAGGATTACAATAATTTGTTTTTTATTCTTTTATTCTTTTAATTTTTTATTTTTTAATATGGATTTTGAAAGCAAGATTATCAGCAGAGAGGTGAGCCAACTGCTGTGGGAGATGGAGAAGACTGTAGGTACGGCTGAGAGTTGTACGGGTGGACGTATTGCCGAGGCTATCATTGCCGTTCCCGGTGCGTCGAAATATTTCAAGGGTGGCATCATCTCGTATGTCGATGAAACCAAAGAAGCGCTGCTGGGCGTAGATCCGCAGGTGATAGCTGAAAAAACGGCTGTCTGTGAGGAAGTTGCCTGTCAGATGGTGAAAGGTGCATGTAAGGCACTGAACACAGACTTCGCGTTGGCTTCTACAGGTTACGCTGGTCCTACAGGTGGTCCGAAAGACATTCCTATCGGTACGATTTGGTTGGCTTGTGGCACTCAAGATAAGCAGGTGACGATGATGGTTCAGGAGGACCATGGACGTGATATTAACCTGGCCATTGCAACCAATAAAGTGATGCAATTGTTCCTTGATTTCCTGAAAACGGAGAATAATACAGCGGTAGAAGGTTAAAAAATATTAAGAATCAGCTAATTGTCAATTCTCAATTTTCTGTTCTCAATAAAAAGTTGTACCTTTGCACCCTGTTTGGAGTAAGTTATATTTAAGTAACAAGAAAAAATAGATAGAAATGTCTAAGATTTGTCAGATTACAGGAAAGAAGGCACAGATTGGTAATAACGTGTCTCACTCAAAGCATCGCACTAAGCGCAGCTTTGATGTAAATCTGTTCAGCAAGAAGTTCTACTACGTAGAGGAGGCTTGCTGGATTCAGTTGAAGATCAGCGCCGCTGGTCTGCGTATGATTAATAAGGTTGGTCTGGACGCTGCCCTGAAGCAGGCTGTTGCTAAAGGTTTTGTAGACTGGAAGGACATTAAAGTAATAGGAGACTAATATCATGGCAGGTAAGAAAGCAAAGGGTAACCGCGTTCAGGTGATTCTGGAGTGCACTGAGATGAAAGAGAGTGGACTGCCCGGAACAAGCCGCTATATTACGACCAAGAATCGTAAGAACACCCCTGAGAGAATGGAACTCATGAAGTATAACCCCATCCTGAAGAAGATGACTCTTCACAAGGAGATTAAATAATCTTATTTAGAGCATGGCAAAGAAAACCGTCGCTACCCTCCACGAAGGCTCAAAGGATGGTCGCGCTTACACAAAGGTTATCAAGATGGTTAAGAGCCCCAAGACTGGTGCTTACATCTTCGACGAGCAAATGGTTCCTAACGAGGCCGTTAAGGACTTCTTCAAGAACTAATTTATACTATTGAAATACTAAGATAAGGCTGCAAATATATGTTGCAGCCTTATTTTTTTTGAAATCCTTTTGCATTTTCGGAAAATAATCGCTATCTTTGCATGATTTAATAGAAATACAAGCAAATAGAGATATGAGTAAGAAGACATTAATCTTAGTTTTTTATGTGCTTTTCGGCTGCGGTATGACTATGGCGGAAGAGGTACAGAAGAGTGAGTTGCAGCAGCGAGCTGAGGCTATAGATGCCAATAAGAACATAGCTTCTGCACGTTCGACTTACATTCGTGCTTTTGAAGACTATGCTGCCAAAGGTAATATTCGACAGGCTGCTGAGTGTGGCGCAAAAGCGACTGAGTTGTACTACAAGGAAAACTACTGGCAGGAGGCTTTTGACCTATTGCGGCGCATAGACCAAGCCGCTAATGCCGATAGCAAGTCATCAAGTGTGGAGAAAGCAGCAGCCCACTATATGACCAGTCGTGAACGCATGAAGATGTATATGAAGATGCGTCGTGGTGCCAACACCTTGGAGCATCTGAAGGCAATGGAGAATCATGCCAACATATCGGGTGATGAGCAATTGAAGAATGACCTGCTCTACAATAAGACCGTTTATTACTACGCTTTTGGTCAGACTGCTGAGGGTAATGCCGTCTTTAAGGAGATGGCCGACAAGCTGACTAAGCAGAAGGAGTATGACAAGGTTGATGAGGTATATCAGACCCTGATAGCTAATGGCCGCAAGAGCAATAGCGCTAATCTGGTGGCTCAGTCGTATAAAGGTTATATGGCCTGGAAAGACTCCACCAACGCATTGAAATATGCTGACGAGATAGCTGCTTTGAAACAGCAGATTAGCGACAACGAGGCATCGATAGCTGAAAAAGACAGTTCGTTGACTACCCGCATGGGCTTTATCATTGCCTTGGGTGTGCTGGCTGCTGCCCTTGCTGCAGCTTTGGTCATTGGTGGTGTTATCCTGCTGCGTTTCATCCTGATGACGCGTAAACAGAAGAAGAACATACAGCTGTTGACAGAAAGCAACGCCCTGAAAGCCCAGTTCATCAGCAATATCGCTGCACAATTGGAGCCGACCTTCAAAAAACTTGACAGTAGCGTTCCTGAGGTGAAAGCTCTGTTGGCTTTCTCTGAGCATATCCAGACCCTGTCGGAATTAGAGAATTCCAAGGGTGAACCTGTAGAGATGGAAGAGATGTCTGTTCCACCGTTCTGCGAAGGTTTGATGGCTCAGATCCAGTCGAAAGTGAAGGAGGATGTGACGCTGACAACCAATGCACCGAAGATGAGTGCAACGATTAACAAGGAGTATGTATCACATATCCTGTTGCATCTGTTGGAAAATGCTGCTATTTACACACCGGCAGGTGGAACTATCTGGCTCGACTTCAAGAAACGTAGTGCTCATACCCTGCAGTTCCTCGTGTCGAATACGGGTTCTGATATTCCTGAGGAGAAGCGCGATGACGTCTTCAAGCCTTTCCTCGAAATACGTGACCTCACTCAAGGCGATGGTCTGGGACTTCCCATCTGTAAGCAGATGGCTCTGAAGATGAATGGTGATTTGGAGATTGACCCTGCGTTTACGAAGGGTGTACGCTTTGTACTTGAACTCCACGTGTGATGTGTGATATAAGAAGGAAGATGTAAGATGGGTATTTTCGGTTTTTTTAATAAGGAAAAGAAAGAAACGTTGGATAAAGGTCTGGAGAAGACCAAGACCAGTGTGTTCGACAAACTGGCACGTGCTGTTGCTGGTAAGTCGAAGGTGGATGACGATGTGCTTGACAATCTGGAAGAGGTCTTAATCACCTCTGATGTGGGTGTCGAGACTACGCTGAAGATTATTGAGCGTATTGAAGAGCGTGTAGCTCGCGATAAGTATGTGTCAACCAGTGAGTTGAATGAGATTCTGCGCGACGAGATTGCCTCGTTGTTGGCAGAGAACAATACAGATGATAACGATAATTGGGATTTGCCTGGTGATCACAAACCTTATGTGATACTGGTGGTAGGTGTCAATGGAGTGGGTAAGACTACGACCATTGGTAAGCTGGCTTGGCAGTTTAAGCAGGCAGGCAAAAAGGTCTATCTGGGTGCTGCTGATACGTTCCGTGCTGCTGCCGTTGAACAGATTTGCATCTGGGGCGAGCGCGTAGGTGTTCCTGTCGTTAAGCAACAGATGGGTTCTGACCCCGCCTCGGTGGCTTTCGATACCTTGCAGAGTGCCAAGGCCAATGGTGTCGATGTGGTACTGATAGATACTGCCGGTCGTCTGCATAACAAGGTGGGTCTGATGAATGAACTGAAGAAAATCAAGGACGTCATGAAGAAGGTGATGCCTGAGGCTCCCGATGAGGTGATGCTCGTGTTGGATGGCTCTACCGGACAGAATGCCTTTGAACAGGCCAAGCAGTTCTCGGCAGTCACCAATATCACCAGTCTTGCTATCACCAAACTTGACGGTACTGCCAAGGGTGGTGTGGTTATTGGTATTTCCGACCAGTTGAAAGTACCTGTAAAGTATATTGGACTGGGCGAGAAGATGGAAGACCTGCAACTCTTCAATAAGCGCCAGTTTGTTGACTCGTTGTTTAAGCATGAATAAGAAGCCGACAATAGATATCATTACGCTGGGTTGCTCGAAGAACCTGGTAGACTCGGAGACCCTCATGGGACTCTTTGAGGCTCATGGCTATCATGTCACCCATGATTCTGATCATCCACAAGGCGATATTGCGGTCATCAATACCTGCGGATTCATAGAGGATGCCAAGCAGGAAAGCATTGATACCATTCTGGAATTTGTTCGGGCTAAGGAAGAAGACCGTCTGCAGAAACTCTTTGTGATGGGCTGTCTGTCAGAGCGTTACCTTGCGGACTTAGAGAAAGAGATTCCTGAGGTGGATGGCTGGTATGGGAAATTCAATTATAAGCAGTTGCTGAAGGATTTAGAGGTTAGTGGTGAGAGGTTAGAGGTTAGAGATTACCACCGACACGTCACTACCCCCAAACACTATGCTTACCTGAAGATTGCCGAGGGATGTGACCGTCATTGTGCCTACTGCGCTATACCTATTATTACCGGTAAGCACCAGAGTCGTCCGATGGACGAGATACTTGACGAGGTGCGCTATCTGGTGAGTCAAGGAACCAAGGAGTTTCAGGTGATTGCCCAGGAACTGACGTACTATGGCGTAGATATCGATGGCAAGCAGCATATTGCTGAACTCATTGAGAAGATGGCTGACATAGAGGGCGTGGAGTGGATTCGTCTGCACTATGCCTATCCCACACACTTCCCATGGGACCTGTTGCGCGTGATGCGAGAGAAGAAGAATGTCTGCAACTATCTGGATATCGCCTTGCAGCATATCAGCGACCACATGCTTGACCGTATGAAGCGTCATGTCACAAAGGAGGAAACCTATGAGTTGATACGTCGTATGCGTCGTGAAGTGCCAGGCATCCATATCCGTACCACGTTGATGGTAGGTTTCCCTGGTGAAACAGATGATGACTTCCGTGAACTCATTGAGTTTACCAAATGGGCGCGTTTCGAGCGTATGGGTGCTTTCGCCTATTCGGAAGAGGACGGTACTTATAGTGCTGAACACTATGAGGATGATGTCCCTGCCGAGGTTAAGCAGCAGCGATTGGATAAGCTGATGCGTATCCAGCAGAATATCAGTGCCGAACTGGAAGCTGAGAAGGTTGGCAACATCATGCGCGTCATCATTGACCGTGTGGAGGGTGACTGGTTTATCGGACGTACAGAGTTCTGTTCTCCAGAGGTTGATCCTGAGGTGCTTATACCTATTGATGAAGAACTGACTATTGGTGAGTTTTATGATGCCCGCATCACAGATGCAGAAGAGTTTGATTTATACGCGACGACAAAGATATGAATAATAAGGAATTTATAGCTGAGTTGGCAGAGCGTACGGGCTATAGTGCCAAGGATACGCAGAAGTTGGTTAATACGTTGATTGACGCCATGGGTGATGCCTTTCAGGAGGATAACTCCATATTGGTGCCAAACTTTGGCGTTTTTGAGACGAAGAAGAAGATGGAACGCGTCATGGTGAATCCTTCTACGGGACAGCGTATGCTGGTACCACCTAAACTCGTGTTGAACTTCAAACCCAACCAGACGTGGAAGGATAAACTGAAAGGAGGACAGTAAGCTATGGGAAAACTGACAATACAAGAGGTTGCCAAGATTCTTGTTGAGAAGAATGGCTTGAACCAGCGCGAGGCTAATCAGTTTGCTACGGAGTGCTTTGCTGTCATACTGAATCGTCTGCAGGATGGTGATGCCGTCAAGGTGAAAGGACTTGGTACTTTTAGGATTATCAATGTTGAAGCTAGAGAGAGCGTCAGCGTGCGTACTGGAGAACGTGTGGTTATCGATAGCCACTCGAAGGTGTCGTTTACGCCTGATACGGTGATGAAAGAATTGGTCAATAAGCCTTTCTCTCAGTTTGAAACTGTTGTGTTGAACGACGGTGTCGAATTCGAGGATATTCCAGATGATGTGACAGAGGAAGAATCTTCTGTTGTTGAAGAGCCTGCTATGGAGGGACCTGTCATCATAGAGGAGAAAAACATTGTTGCTGAAGAGCCATCGGATGAAGAACCACCAGTCGAGGAACTTGTTTCTGAGGAACCTGTTGTCGAAGAGCCATCGGTTGAGGATCCTGTTGCTGGGGAACCAGAAGAGTTGATCAACTTCTATGAGGAAGAACTGCCAGAAGAACGTCATTGGGGACGTTGGCTGTTAGCTGGTTTGGTAGTGTTGGCTTTGATACTTGCTGCTGGCTATGGTGGTTATGAATATGGTCGCCAGCAGACGGTAGTGCTCCCTGATACGGTCTTTGTAAGAGATACTGTCTATATGACTGAAACGCAGGATTCGGTAGAAGTGGGTGAGTCTGAGGAGACTATCGCCAACGAGATTACTGCGACACCTGTTGCAAAGGAGGAACCTAAGGAAGCCCCGAAGTCTGAGTCTAAAGTCGAACCCCAAAAAGAAGAAGTAGACCAATGGTCTGCCAAGGACGAGCGTGTACGTCTGGGCGCTTATCGGATCGTAGGTCTATCACACGAGGTGACCGTTCTGGAAGGCCAGACCTTTTATAGCATCTGTCGTGCCCATCTAGGTCCCGACATGCAATGCTATGTGGAAGTATTCAATGGTTTACCTCAAAATCCGCAGATTAAGACCGGTCAAGTACTGAAAATTCCTAAGCTGGAATTGAAGAAGCGTCGCAAGTAGATTATAATAACTTTAATAAGATTGAAAAGTTTCTTAAAATGTAAGTTTTAGGAAACTTTTTTAATATTATTTAGGTATGCTAGTGCGCGTAATAAGAGGGGAAATGCGTACTTTTGCACGTTGTAAAAAGTAAATAAATATAATTCGTAATAATATGGCTGAAGCTATTGACATCCGTGAGTTGAATGTACGGATAGAACAACAGAGTGGATTCGTCACAAATCTGGTGACGGGAATGGATCGTGTAATCGTAGGTCAGAAGCATCTAGTTGACTCCCTGCTGGTTGGCTTGCTGAGTGATGGCAATATCCTCTTAGAGGGTGTTCCTGGACTGGCTAAGACATTGGCTATCAAGACACTGTCACAGTTGATTGATGCTACATACAGTCGTATACAGTTCACTCCCGATCTGCTGCCTGCCGACGTGACAGGTACGATGATTTACTCGCAGAAAGAAGAGAAATTCCAGGTAAAGAAAGGTCCTGTATTTGCTAACTTCGTATTGGCTGATGAGATTAACCGTGCTCCGGCTAAGGTGCAGAGTGCATTGCTGGAGGCCATGCAGGAGAAGCAGGTAACCATTGGTGCTGACACTTTTGAGTTGCCTAATCCTTTCTTGGTGATGGCTACTCAGAACCCCATTGAGCAGGAGGGTACCTATCCATTGCCTGAGGCCCAGATGGACCGTTTCATGCTGAAGGTAGTCATTGGCTATCCTACTATTGAGGAAGAGAAGAAGATTATTCGCGAGAATATCGCTGGTGCCCTGCCCACCGTTACTCCTGTAACTACAGCTACTGAGATTATCAAGGCCCGTGAGGTGGTTCGTGAGGTATATATTGACGAAAAGATTGAACAGTACATCGCTGACATCGTCTTCGCTACTCGTTTTCCCGACCGTTACGGACTGAAGGATATGAAGGACATGATTTCCTTTGGTGGTTCACCGCGTGCCTCTATCAACCTCGCCAAGGCAGCCCGTGCCTACGCCTTCATCAAGCGTCGCGGTTATGTGGTTCCTGAGGATGTTCGTGCTGTTGCTTACGACGTACTGCGCCATCGTATTGGTCTGACCTATGAGGCTGAGGCCAGCAACATCACCAGCGAGGAGATTATCTCAAAGATTATCAACAAGGTCGAAGTGCCCTAAACTAGTAAGACTAGTTAAACTAGTAAAACTAGAATATGGAAACCTCTGAAATATTAAAGAAGGTACGGAAGATTGAGATCAAGGCTCGTGGCCTGAGCTCGAACGTCTTTGCTGGGCAATACCATTCTGCTTTTAAGGGTAGGGGTATGGCCTTCAGCGAGGTGCGCGAGTATCAGTATGGCGACGATGTGCGTGATATCGACTGGAATGTGACCGCTCGTTTTCATCGTCCTTATGTCAAGGTTTTTGAGGAGGAGCGTGAACTTACCGTGATGTTGCTCATCGATGTCAGCGGTTCGCTGGACTTTGGTACACAGCGACAGATGAAGCGTGACATGGTGACTGAGATAGCTGCAACCATTGCTTTCTCAGCTATCCAGAATAACGATAAGATTGGCGTGGTGTTCTTCTCAGACCGTATCGAGAAATATATCCCACCCAAGAAAGGTCGCAAGCATATTCTGTATATCATCCGTGAGATGCTCGACTTCCATCCGGAGTCCAAGCGTACGGATGTGAAGCAGGCTTTGGAGTTCTTGACCAGTGTGGCTAAGCGCCGCTGTACAGCTTTCGTCTTGAGTGACTTCTACGTACATCAGGACTTCTTGCAGCCGTTGCAGATAGCTAACCGTAAGCACGATGTGGTGGCTTTACAGGTCTATGACTTGCGCGCTCGTGAGTTGCCTAACGTAGGACTGATGCGTGTGGTGGATGCTGAGACGGGGCACGAACAGTATATAGATACTAGCAGTCGCAGCCTTCGTCAAGCGCATGAACGCTACTGGAAAAATCGTCAGCAGCAGTTGCGTGATACAATGACCAGAAGCAATGTTGATTTGGTGAGTATTGCTACCAATGAAGACTATGTGAAGGCCTTGCTGATGTTGTTTAAACAACGTAGTTGAATGAAAAGAGTATTATTTGTAATATGTCTGATAACCAGTGCTTTAACCTCGTTTGTACAAGCAAGTGTTGAAGCTAAGATTTCGCCCATTGAGATGATGATTGGTGAACAGGCACAGGTGACTATCAGCGTCCAGGCTGACGAGAATGCCAAAGTGGAATTCCCCACCTTTAAGCCCCGTCAAGAGTTGGTTCCTGGGGTGGAAGTTCTCGATGCTCAACGTTCATCCGATTATACCCTGACATTAATTCTGACCAGCTTCGACGGTAACCTTTATCATCTGCCTCCTTTCAAAGTGAAGGTCAATGGCAAGGAGTTGAAGACTGCCGATCTCGCGCTGAAGGTTGTTGAGGTAGAGGTGGACACCACGAAGATGGATCAGTTCTATGGTCCTAAGGATGTGCAGGATGTTCCCTTCCAATGGAGTGACCTCTCGCTGAGTTTCTGGCTGAGTGTTCTGCTGTTGGTACTGATAGCACTTAACTACTATCTCTATCTGCGTCTGCGTGACAACAAACCAATCATCACGCATATCAAGATTGTGAAGCGTCTGTTGCCTCACCAGAAGGCTATGAAGGAGATTGAGCAAATCAAGGCAGATAAGATGGTGAGCTCAGAGAATCAGAAAGAGTACTATACCAAGCTTACCGATACCCTGCGTCGCTATATTGAGGAACGCTATGGCTTCTCAGCTATGGAGATGACGAGTTCTGAGATTATAGACCGTCTGATGCAGACCGACCAGCAGTCGCTTGACGAACTGCGCCAGCTCTTTATGACTGCCGATCTCGTGAAGTTCGCCAAGTACTCGACGATGATTAACGAGAACGACGCCAATCTGGTCAATGCCATCGACTTCATCAACCAGACTAAGCAGGAGAACCAGCCCACAGAGACGGTCGAGAAACCGCAACTGTCGGAGGCTGACCTGCGTTCACAGAGTGAGCGCCGTGTGCTGAAGACCGTTATCTGGTCGTTGGTGGCAGTATCTGTTGCTCTCTTCGGCTATGTAGTATATAATGTTTATCAACTGCTGTACTGATATGGAATTTGCGAATAAAGAATACCTGTTTCTGCTACTCCTGCTGATACCTTATCTGATATGGTATCTGATGTACAGGAAGAAGAGCGAGCCCACGATGCGCATGAGCGACACGATGGCCTATCGTTATGCACCGCGCTCATGGAAGGTGACGCTGATGCCTGTCCAGCAGTTGTTACGTATTGCCGTCTTCGTACTGGTTGTATTGGTGCTGGCCCGTCCGCAGACCCAGAACTCGTGGAAGAACAAGACCATGGAGGGAATCGATATCATGTTGGCCATGGACGTTTCGACGTCGATGTTGGCAGAGGATTTGAAGCCTAACCGTATGGAGGCTGCCAAGCAGGTTGCTGCTGAGTTCATAACAGGTCGCCCTAATGATAATATCGGACTGACGATATTCGCTGGTGAGGCATTTACGCAATGTCCGATGACCACTGACCATGCCTCGCTGTTGAACCTGTTGCAGAATGTGCGTACTGATATCGCTCAGCGAGGTCTGATAGAGGATGGTACTGCTATTGGTATGGGATTGGCCAATGCTGTCTCACGTCTGAAAGATTCCAAGGCGAAGAGTAGGGTAGTCATCCTGCTGACTGACGGTAGTAACAACCGCGGTGACCTATCGCCTATGACAGCAGCAGAGATTGCCAAGAGTTTTGGCATCCGTGTCTATACCATCGGTGTGGGTACCAACAAGGTTGCTCCTTATCCGATGACTGTAGCTGGTGGCGTGCAGTATGTCAATATTCCTGTTGAGATTGACACTAAGACGTTGAGTGGTATCGCTGAAGCTACCAATGGTGATTTCTACCGAGCCACCAATAATAAGGAATTGCAGCAGATATACAAGGAGATTGATAAACTGGAGAAATCGAAGCTCAACGTTAAGAAGTTCAGCAAGCGCTACGAGGCCTACCAACCTTTCGCCATCGCCGCCGCTTTGCTGTTGCTGCTTGAGATGTTGCTGCGAATAACCGTATTTAGAAAGTTACCGTAAGATGTTTAGATTCGAAGACCCTATATATCTCTATCTATTAGCTGTCATACCGGTGTTGGTTGTGATACGCTGGCTGATGGTGCGCCAACAGAAGAAACGTCTGCGCCAGTTTGGTGACCCTGACCTGGTAAAGGAACTGATGCCCGATGTGTCCCGTTTCCGTCCGTTGGTTAAGTTCTGTATACTTTTGATGGCATTATCGCTGCTGATTGTCATGTTGGCTCGTCCGCAGTTCGGTACAAAGATTAATCATGAGAAACGAACTGGTATCGAGACCATCATTGCTATGGATATCAGTAATTCGATGTTGGCAGAGGATGTGACACCCAGTCGTTTGGACCGTGCTAAAATGATGGTTGAGAACCTGGTAGACAACTTCACCAACGACAAGATTGGACTCATTGTCTTTGCCGGTGATGCCTTCATCCAGTTGCCTATCACCAGCGATTACGTGTCGGCTAAGATGTTTCTGTCGAGCATTGACCCGTCCATGATGGCTACTCAGGGTACTGATATTGCTGCTGCTATATCAATGGCATCACATAGCTTTACGCAGGAGGAAGCCATTGGCAAGGCAATTATCGTGATTACTGATGGTGAGGACCATGAGGGTGGTGCACTTGAGGCTGCCAAGGAAGCCAAGGACCGCGATCATCGTGTCTATGTGCTCGGTGTCGGTTCTCCCAAGGGTGCTCCTATTCCCATTGGCAATGGCGACTATATGAAAGACAATACCGGCCAGACCGTGATGACGGGCCTGAACGAAGAGATGTGTCGCCAGATTGCTCAGGCTGGTGGCGGCGCTTATATCCATGTGGAGAATAACAGCAGTGCCCAGGAAAAGCTGGACGAAGAGCTGGATAAGCTGGCTAAGAAAGAGACCGAGACAACTATCTATAGCGATTATGACGAACAGTTCCAAGCTGTAGGTATCATTGCCCTGTTATTGCTTATCATCGAGGCTTGTCTCATGGAAGTAAAGAATCCGTTGCTTCGAAACGTCTCTTTGTTCAAACGCAAGAAAGTGGTTACAATTATGTTATTACTGCTGGTTACTGGTGCAGCAACAGCCCAAAGCGACCATCAGTTGATACATCAGGGCAACAAGCAATATCGGGCTGGCAACTATGCTGATGCTGAGGTGTTGTATCGCAAGGCTATTGAGAAGAATAACCGCAATCCGCAGGCCGTCTATAACCTTGGTTTGGCGTTGATGAAACAACAGAAGGACTCTGCTGCCGTCCAGCAGTTTATGGATGCCGGTAAGTTGGAAACCAATCCCTTGCGTCGTGCCTTGTCCTACCATAATGCTGGTGTTATCTGCCAGGGTAAGAAGATGTATGGCGAGGCAATCGACGTGTATAAGGAAGCCCTGCGCAACAATCCTGCCGATGATGAGACCCGCTATAATTTAGCGCTCTGCAAGCGTCAGCAGAAGCAACAGCAACAAAATCAACAACAGCAGCAGAAGCAAGATCAGAAACAAGATCAAAAGCAAGATCAGAAACAAGAAGAAAAGAAAGAAGAGCAGAAGCAGCAACAACAGAAGCAGGAACAGCAGATGAGTCGCGAGAATGCCGAACAGATGCTCAATGCTGCTATGCAGGAAGAAAAACAGACACAACAGCGCATGAAGAAGGCTCAGCAACAGCCGAACCGTCGCAAGTTGGATAAGAACTGGTAATGACAGACATGAAGAAATATTTTACGCTGATATTACTTTCAATCATGGTTGTGGGCGCGATAGCCCAGACGCTGACTGGTCGTGCTCCCTCGCAGGTTGCTGTGGGTGAGCAGTTTCGTTTATCCTATACCATCAACACCCAGGATGTGCGAGGATTCCGCGCAGGCAATATCCCTGAGGAGTTTGAGGTATTGATGGGCCCCAGCACATCGACGCAGTCAAGTTTCCAGATGGTTAACGGCCATACGTCAAGCACGTCGTCCGTCACCTATACCTATATTGTGGTTGCTACGAAAAATGGTACGTTTACCATTCCTCCTGCTCATTGTACTGTCGATGGCAAGACCGTTACCTCTAATGAGATACGTATCAAGGTCAGTGGTCAGGCCCAGCAGCAAAGCGGTCGCCAGCAGAGTCGTCAGCAGAGTGGGGGCAATGGTGAGTTGCGTCCGGCAGGCAGTGCAATCTCTGGCAGTGACCTTTTCATTCATGTTAGTGCCTCCAAGCAGCGCGTTCGTGAACAGGAGCCCATTCTCTTGACTTATAAGGTATATACTCTTGTCGGACTGACCCAGCTGAGTGGTAAGATGCCCGACCTGAAGAGTTTCTACACCCGTGAGGTTCCTCTGCCTCAAGAGAAGAGTTTTAAGATTGAGACCTTCAATGGTCGCCAGTACCGTACCGTCACGTGGCAACAATATGTCATGTTCCCGCAGGCCACGGGTAAGTTGGAGATTCCTGCTATCACCTATGATGGTATTGTTGTTCAGCAGAACCGCAACGTCGATCCCTTCGAGGCTTTTTTCAATGGCGGCTCTGGCTATGTTGAGGTGAAGAAGCAAATTAAGGCACCGGCTATTACCATTCAGGTTGATCCGCTGCCCCAGCGTCCAGCCAACTTTTCAGGTGGTGTGGGTTCGTTTAACATCTCCGCCCAGATGGATAAAACCGAGGTCAAGGCCAACGACCCCGTCAATCTGCGTGTCGTCGTGTCAGGTGTGGGTAATATGAAGTTGCTCAAGCAGCCAGTTGTGAAGATGCCGAAAGACTTCGATAGCTACGATGCCAAGGTTACCGACAAGACCAAGCTAACGGTCAATGGCCTGGAAGGTAGTATTGTTTACGACTTCCTCGCTGTGCCCCGTCATCAGGGAACCTTCGAAATTCCTGCTATCGAATATACCTATTTCGATACGAAGACCAACGCTTATAAGACGCTGCGTACTGAACCGTTCACATTGAAGGTTGCCAAAGGAGACGGACAGACTACCGTATCGTCGTTTGCCGGTCAGGAGGATGTCAAGGAACTGGCCAACGATATCCGTTATATCCATACGGGAAACACCACGCAGCATGGTGTCAACGAGTTCTTCTTCGGCTCTACGGCCTATGGCGTTTCGTTGGGTGTTTTGTTGCTCATCTTCATCTCGTTGTTTGTCGTCTTCCGCCATCGTGCCATTGAGAATGCCAACCTCGTCAAGCAGCGTGCCGGTAAAGCTAATAAGGTAGCTGTGAAACGTCTGAAGAAAGCTGCTAAGTTGATGACGGCTGGCAAGTCTGGCGAATTCTATGACGAAGTGCTACGTGCTCTGTGGGGTTATGTCGGTGACAAGTTGAACATGCCTGTCGACCAGTTGTCGCGTGACAATATCAGTCAGCAGCTCTCGGCTTATAACGTCTCTGAGGAAACCATCAGTCAGTTTATCGGTGCCCTCGACGAGTGTGAGTTTGCCCGTTATGCTCCAGGCGATGCTACAGGAAATATGAATAAGGTCTATGACGCTGCTATCTCTGCCATTACGCAGATAGCCAATACAATGAAGAAATCGAAGAATACCACACCGAATATGGCCGTATTGTTGCTGTTGTTGCTCCTGCCTATGACAGGCATGGCAGCTACGAAGACTACTAAGGCCAGTGCCGACAGCCTCTATGCTGCTGAACACTACCAGCAGGCTGCCCATGAGTATGAGGCACTCTTGAAGCAGGGCATCTCGTCGGATATCTATTATAATCTCGGCAACTGTTACTACCGCATGGACGATATGACGCGTGCCGTGTTGAACTATGAGCGTGCCTTGCTGTTGTCGCCTGGCGACCGTGATGTGCGTCTGAACCTGCAGTTGGCACGTTCGAAGACCATCGACAAGATTGTTCCTGAGTCTGAGATGTTCTTCGTCACGTGGTATCGTTCATTGGTTAATCTGATGAGTGTTGACGGGTGGGCTCGTACGGCCATTGTGTCGCTGGTTGTAGCACTCATCCTGGCGCTGCTCTATCTGTTCAGTGATAGAATATGGCTACGTAAGTTGGGCTTCTTTGGAGGCATTCTGTTGCTATTGACTTTTGCGTTGAGCAACCTCTTTGCTTATCAGCAGAAGCAGGCCTTGGTGCACCGCTCAGGCGCCATTATCATCCATTCTGCCGTGAATGTGAAGAGTACGCCTGCCCACAACGGTACCGACCTGTTTATCCTGCATGAGGGTACCAAGGTGACGATTACTGACGACTCGATGAACGACTGGAAGGAAATCCGCGTGGCTGACGGCAAGGAAGGTTGGCTGCAGACAAAAGACATTGAGATTATTTGATATGGAAGAAATCATTCAGTTTGACAAGCAACTGTTGCTGATGGTGAATGGCAGTGACTCGGTGTTCCTGGATTATGTCGTCTTGACGCTGACCAATGCCAAGACATGGATACCCCTATATCTGGGACTGTTCTATGTCGTAGTGATGACACACAAACCCAACTGGCGTGATATTCTGCTCATTCTGGCTGCTGCCGGACTGTGTGTACTGTTGGCCGGAACTATTGACGACACCATTGTCAAACCTTTGGTGGCGCGTTGGCGCCCTACCCACGACCCTCAGATTGGTGCGTTGGTTGATGTTGTCAACGACTATCGTGGTGGCAACTACGGTTTCTTCTCGGCTCATGCTGCGAACACGTTTTCCATTGCCCTGTTCTTCTCGCTGTTGATGCGCCACCGCCTATTTGTGTGCTTCATGGTAGGCTGGTCACTCATCAACTGTTGGACGCGCCTCTATCTAGGTGTCCACTATCCGGGCGACATTACCGTCGGACTCCTCTGGGGCGCCTTAGTGGGTTATGGTGTCTATCGCCTCTATTGTCGTATCACCATTCCTGCCCGCTACGACATGCGTCATCTCTGGGTTCCCATTGGCATCCTCTGTCTGACCATCCTCTTTGCCTTTGTCAAGGCAGCACTTTAATTTGGTGTTCTCACCTTTTCGTATCGTTGCAACATGAAGAAAGCAATAGTTATAGGTGCATCGTCTGGAATAGGCTGTGAAGTTGCAAAATTACTGATAGCAGAAGGATGGGCAGTTGGCGTAGCTGCTCGAAGAGAAGACAGTCTCCAGATGTTGGGGGCTTCTGCTTGTCAGCGTATTGATGTGACCAATGAGGATGCTGGTGTACAGTTGCGTAGATTGATAGATAAGTTAGGCGGTATGGATTTGTTCTTCTATGCCTCTGGTATTGGTAAGCAGAACAGAGAATTGAGCGCAGATATCGAATTGGCAACTGTGCAAACCAATGCTATCGGTTTTACGCGAATGATAGGAGAGGCCTATCGCTATTTCGCAGAGAAGGGCGAGGGACATATTGCAGCTATCACCTCGATAGCTGGCACGAAAGGATTGGGTCCTGCACCCAGCTATTCTGCAACGAAAGCCATGCAAGCCACCTATCTGCAGGCACTTGAACAGCAGGCCCATCAACGTGGGTTGAACATCCATTTTACGGATATCCGCCCAGGTTTTGTGAATACTGCTTTGCTGAATGGAACTTTCAAGTATCCGATGCTGATGAAACCAGAGAAGGTGGCGAAAGAAATCATGTATGCCATCAGACACCATCAGCATGTCCGCATCATCGACTGGAGATACCGACTACTAACAGCACTGTGGCGAAGGATTCCTAAAGCAGTGTGGAGGAAGCTGAAATTGTGAGATGGAATAATGATTCTTTTTGGAATCAGATGTAGAACTCAGAGGAATCGATAAGACCAGCACGAAGGGCATATTTGATGACTTCGTGAGCAGTGTTGATGCCTAGTTTACGGAAAATATTCTTGCGGTGGGTGGTAATAGTGTGAATGCTGGCAAAGCGTTCGGTAGCAATCTCCTTGGTGGTCTTGCCCTGAGCAATAGCACGCACTATTTCCGTCTCGGTTTCTGTCAGGATACTGTGCTGTTCCTCGTCGTTCTGCTGCTGGCTAATAATTACTTCCAATGCACGCTGGCTGATGTAGCGCTGGTGATTGCCCACGGCTCTCAGAGCCTCGCGGACTTCCTGCAGTGGACCATCCTTGAAGACGATGCTGAACTGGTGGGACGAATAAACCACTCGACGCAAGAACTGGGATGTCAGCTCATCGCTGATAAGTATCCAGTCAGATAGTGAGAAACGCTCAGCGACAATCAGCAACTGGTCTTCGTCGGAGAAGTCGAACAGCGTGTAGTCGAGGAGTACGACGGCTGCCTCATGCTCCTTGAGCAAGGCTACCAACGAAGCCTTGTCGGAGGCGCGATACACGGTTGCTTCCTTGTCTTGCCGGAGCAGGCTCTCCAAGGCGAAGCGCGTCAGTTCCTGATTGTCTGCTAAGATAAAGTTTCTCATATTGGGTGCAAAGTTACGAATTTATTCGTGTAATTCGTGCAATTCGTGTTCTTTTTTAAATCTTGTCGAGTGCCTGAGAGAGGTCGTCGATGATGTCGTCGATATGCTCAGTACCGATGCTCAGACGGATGGTGGCAGGTGTGATGTGCTGCTCCTTGAGTTCTTCTGGTGAGAGCTGTGAGTGTGTGGTGGTATATGGATGAATTACCAAACTCTTCACGTCAGCCACGTTAGCCAGCAGCGAGAATATCTGCAGCGCATCGATGAACTTCCAGGCTTCTTCCTGACCACCCTTAATCTCGAAGGTGAAGATGGAGCCTGCACCATTGGGGAAGTATTTCTTATACAGAGCGTGGTCGTGGTGACTCTCCAAAGCGGGGTGGTTTACTTTTGCTACCTTCGGGTGGTTGGCGAGGAAATCGACAACCTTCAGCGCGTTCTCTACGTGACGCTCTACGCGCAGACTCAGTGTTTCGACACCCTGCAAGAGAATGAAGGCATTGAAAGGTGAGATAGCAGCACCAGTATCGCGCAGGATGACGGCACGGATGCGAGTGACATAAGCGGCAGCCCCTACAGCATCAGCAAACACGATGCCATGATAGCTGGGATCTGGCTTAGAGAGGGTGGGGAACTTGTCGTTCTGTTTCCAATCAAACTTACCTCCATCAACGATGACACCACCAAGGCTTGTGCCATGACCACCGAGGAACTTCGTAGCTGAGTGTACCACGATATCTGCTCCGTGCTCTAAGGGTCTAATTAAATAAGGTGTACCAAACGTGTTGTCGACAATGAACGGAATGCCGTGCTTATGGGCTACAGCAGCCACGCCTTCCAGGTCGAGCACGTCAGAGTTTGGATTGCCGAAAGTCTCGGCATATACTACTTTTGTGTTGGGTTTGATAGCAGTTTCGAGGGCCTCGAGGTCGTTGACATTAATAATGGTATTCGAGATTCCCTGTGTAGCCAGCGTGTGGGTAATCAGGTTGTATGAGCCACCATAGAGATTGTCGGCAGCTACAATATGGTCGCCAGCCTGAACGATATTCTGCAGGGCATAGGTGATAGCAGCGGCACCAGAGGCTACAGCCAAACCTGCTACGCCACCTTCAAGAGCAGCTACGCGGTCTTCAAACACACCCTGTGTAGAGTTGGTCAGACGACCGTAGATATTACCTGCATCGCGCAGACCGAAGCGGTCGGCAGCATGCTGTGAGTTACGGAACACATACGACGTGGTCTGGTAGATGGGCACGGCGCGGGCGTCAGTTGCGGGGTCAGCCTGTTCTTGGCCTACATGGAGTTGAAGGGTCTCAAACTTGAAATTCTTTGTACTCATAATCTTATCCTTTCTTTTTACTTGTTAATGTTATTGTTCTTGTTTCTGGGTGCAAAGGTACTACACTTGGAAATTTCCACCAAATTTCTTGCATAATTCAGAAAATATCCCTAATTTTGCAGTCGGAAAAGAAAATCTTTTCAGAAAGAGACTATTCAACCGCCTCTAACAGAATAAAATTCTAAAAACATATATGAAATACGCTATTACCTGGATTTTTGCCCTTGCTGCCATAGCCTGTGGACTGCTCGTTTATGAGAGTGACTTGCTATGGAAAGTACAGGAGTTGAATCTGTTCATGAACACCTCGTTATTCTTTCAACAGCAGATGGTTGTACCTGCTGGCATACTCACATACATGGGTACTTGGTTTACCCAGCTGTTCTACTACCCGTGGCTGGGTGTGACGGTGCTGTGTGGCTGGTGGCTGTTGCTGTTGTGGTTGCTGAAGAAGACCTTCAACGTTTCTGCCCGTTGGACGGCGCTGTTGCTGATACCTGTAGCTTTGCTGTTGCTGACGGATGTTGACCAAGGTTACTGGATTTACATGTTGAAGTTGCGCGGCCACTTCTTCCTGACCACTATCGCAACGGTGTCTGTGGTGGCGCTGTTGTGGGGCTTCCGCTCCATGCCAGACAAATACTGGTTGCGCACCATCTGGTTGGTGTTGACAGGTATCGTTGGTTATCCACTGCTGGGCATCTACGGTTTGGCAGCCACCTTGCTGATGGGTATCTGGTCGTGGCGACTGATGGGCCGTGGGCGCGCAGCTATCCATACAGTGATAGCCATTCTTCTGGCGATAGCCGTACCGCTGTTCTGTTATCGCTATGTGTACCACGAGACCAATCTGGCCAATATCTACTATGCCGGACTACCCGTATTCTTCATTACCGAGGAGTACCCGCTGTACTATACACCTTATTATTTATTAGTACTCTTCATGTTAGTGATGATCTGCCTGCCATTAGACATCAGCCATCAGCCATCAGCCATCAAGAAAGTATGGTTGCCCTGGGCTGTACAGGCCGTAGTGCTGGCCATCGTGGCGTGGGGTGTGGTTCATTTCTGGTACAAGGATGAGAACTTCCACCATGAAGTGAAGATGATGCACCTGATAGACCAGACCGACTGGGAAGGTGTACTCCAGGAAGCAGCCCGACAGAACGACGAGCCTACACGTGCCATCGTAATGATGAGGAATCTGGCATTGGCGCGACTGGGACGTCAGGGCGACCTGATGTATGAATACCGCAATGGTTCAAAAGCGTATGATGCGCCTTTTGGTATGCGCCAGATGCTGGTGAACGGTACGCTGGTCTATTACCAATACGGACTGCTGAACAGCTGTAGCCGTCTGTGTACGGAGATGGGCGTAGAGTTCGGTTGGCGTGTTGAACACCTGAAGTATTTGACGCGTTGTGCAGTGCTGAACAAGGAGAAGGAAGTGGCCAAGAAATATATCAACATTCTGAAGAAAACGATGTACTATAAGGATTGGGCAATAGAGACAGAAGCAATGTTGAACAATCCCAAACTCATTGCCGAGGACAAGGAAATGGAGCCTATTACCCACATGCTCCACTTCACAGACGAGCTGAATAGCGACAACGGCTATGTGGAGCGTTACGTGATGAGACAGTTGTCCAATTACAGCTATTCAAAAGATCCTATCTTCCAAGAGCAGTCGTTGTTGGCCTCACTGTGGTTCAGAGACCCGAAAATCTTCTGGTACCACTTCAATGTCTATACGTACCTCCATCCTAATGGTCCTATTCCTGTCATCTATCAGGAGGCAGCCTATCTCTATGGTAAAGAAGAAGGCCGTCCAGACCTTGACAAGATGCCGTTCAGTCAGGGCGTGAAGGACAGTTTCGAGAAGTTCTTCCAAGTATTTGGCCAGTACGAGGGCGTGGAGGCAGAAGAAATTCGCAAACAGACAGGGTTGCCATACAGCAATACCTTCTATTATAATTATTACATCATGGCAAACCTTCCAGAATATTAAACGATATGAAAAGACTCACATCATACATCTTGCATCTGACATCCGCCATTCTGCTGATGGCCTGTGGTCCGTCAGTTCCTACCAATTATACGCAGTCGGACAAATTGCCTGCCATCTATCCTGACTATGCTCAGGTGACAATACCTGTAAATATGGCACCGCTGAGTTTTGAATTTGACGGAGAGGCTGACGAGATGGTGGCTCGCTATGCTGTTGGCGACGACGACATCGTGTGCAACGGACAGCCCGATATCGACAAGTGGCACGCACTGGCTGAGAAAGCCAAAGGAAAATCCATTACCGTTGATGTCTATACACGCAACGGTGATCAATGGACGCGCTTCAAACCCTTCGAGATATTTGTGTCGCCAGACTCCATCGACCCTTATATCAGCTATCGTCTGATAGCCCCGTCGTTCATCTCCTACGAGGCACTGACCATCAATCAACGCTGCTTGGAGAACTATGACGAGAGCGTTATCTACGACAATATCCTCTGCGGTTTCGAGAAAGACGGCCAGTGCATCAATTGTCACCATTATCAAAACTACAACCCGGAGCGCATGCAGTTCCATGCCCGTCAGAACCTGGGTGGTACAGTTGTCGCCTATGACGGTAAGCTGAAGAAGGTGAACATGCGCAACGACTCTATCCTCTCTGCTGGCGTTTATCCAGCCTGGCACCCGTGGCTGAACCTCATTGTCTATGCTACCGACAAGACCAGTCAGAACTTCCATACCGTTGACCCCAACAAGGTGGAAGTGTGCGACGAGGAGAGCGACATCATTGTCTATGATGTGGAGACTGACGAGGTGACGAACCTGGAGAATAGCGACAGCGAGTTTGAGGTATTCCCAGCGTGGGCACCCGATGGCAAGATGCTCTATTACTGCAGTGCTCACTTTGAGCGTAAGGACACCACGGGTAAAAAGAGCTCTGAGGTGTATAAGCGCTACAAAGAGGTGAAGTACAATATCTATCGCAAGTCCTTCGACCCTGAGACGCGTCAGTTCGGTCCACGCGAAATGGTGTTCGATGCTGCTGCCATTGACAGTAGCGCCACGTGGCCTCGCATCTCGCCTGACGGTCGCTACCTCTTGTTCACGATGGGCCACTATGGCTACTTCCACATCTGGCACCATGATGCCGACCTGTGGCTGATGGATTTGACAAATGGTGAAGTACGCCCCTTTACAGAGGTCAACAGTCCCGATACGGAGAGCTACCACTCGTGGTCGAGCAACGGACGCTGGATTATTATCAGCAGTCGTCGTAACGATGGCACCTTCACCCGTCCTTTCATTGCTCATGTCGATAAGGAAGGCCATGCCACGAAGCCTTTCGAGTTGCCTTGCGAGGACCCCAACTATCATCGCGAGTTCATGCGCAGCTATAACATTCCTGAATTCATGAAGGGACCTGTCACCATTACTCCGCAGACCTTTGCCGATGTGTTCAAGGGAGATGCCGTTAACGTCAAGTACAAACCATCATATTCCCAACAACAATGACGAAATTAGACGATGTAGATTTGCAGATACTGAAAACGCTGCAGAAGAATGCCAAGCTGACTACGAAGGAGTTGGCAGATGCCGTCCATCTGACGCCCACACCCGTCTTTGAGCGTCAGAAACGGTTGGAGAAGAAGGGCTTCATCAAGAAATATGTGGCTATCCTTGACCCGGAGAAGCTGGACTTGGGACTACAGGTGTATTGTAAGGTGAAGTTGAAGCAAATCAATCATGAGATAGCTGATGCTTTTGTGCGTCGTATACAGCGCATTCCTGAGGTGACGGAGTGTTATAACACGTCGGGTGCCTATGACTATTTATTAAAAGTACGCGCACGCGACATGAAACAATACCAGGAGTTCGTGCTCAACAAACTGGGCGAGATAGAGAGTCTGGCCTCCATTGAGAGCACCTTCGTCATGAGCGAGGTGAAGCAGAGCTACGGCATCAATATCTGATTATCGTCTTAGTTCCCAGAAGGTCACAGCAGCAGCGACAGCAACGTTCAGCGAGTCAACGCCGTGGGCCATCGGAATCTTGACGGTATAGTCGGCTTCCGTAATGGTTTTCTGTGGCAGTCCGTCACCTTCTGTTCCCATGATGACTGCCAGGCGCTGTTCTGCTTTCAGCTGTGGGTTGTCCAACGAGATGCTATTGTCGCTGAGTGCCATTGCTGCGGTCTTGAAACCATAGTCGTGGAGCGTTTTGGCGCTGTCTATCCACGTCCAGGGAACGAGGAAGACGCTACCCATCGACACACGGACAGCACGACGGTTCAAGGGGTCACAGGTATCGCGTGTCAGCAGTACAGCATCGATACCCAAGGCGGCTGCTGAGCGGAAGATGGCACCAATATTTGTGGTGTCGGTAACGGCCTCAATGACCACGACGCGACGGGCGTCTTTCAGCACATCAGCTATCGCAGGAAACGGTTTGCGGCGCATGGCACACAATACGCCACGTGTCAAGGTGTAACCCGTCAGTTGGGCGAGCAGTTCGCGGTCTCCAGTATAGATAGGTATCTCGCCAACACGTTCCACGATGTCTGCTGCGTCTCCTGTAATATGCTTGCTTTCACAGAGTAGGGCAGTAGGCTCCCAACCAGCATCCAGCGCTACACGGATAACCTTCGGACTCTCGGCAATGAAGAGTCCCTTCTCGGGTTCCAGTTCCATGCGCAACTGAGCTTCGGTGAGCGTGCTAAACACCTCTAAGCCTGCTTGCTGTAGTGACGAAATCTCGATGATATTCATTTAAATAGAAAGAAATTGCGTTTTTTATTTTGTATTTTGCCAAGATATTTGTAACTTTGCAGCCGCAAAACGGTCTGGTAGCTCAGCTGGATAGAGCAACAGCCTTCTAAGCTGTGGGTCTCGGGTTCGAATCCCGACCGGATCACTGAAGAGGTAACCACTATGGCTGCCTCTTTTTTATTTCATATTCTTCATGCTGAGCGAGATGCGTTGGCGACGCAGGTCGACACCAATCACGCGGACACGGACATGTTGGTGCAGTCGGACCACCTGTGTGGGGTCGCTGACGTATTTGTTGGCCAACTGCGACACATGTACCAGTCCGTCTTGGTGAACGCCGATATCTACGAAGGCGCCGAAGTTGGTGATATTGGTTACAATACCAGGCAGTTCCATGCCTTCGTGCAAGTCTTCAATGGTCTGTACGCTATTGTCGAATTCAAACTCCTCTATCTGTTCACGAGGGTCGCGGCCAGGCTTCTCCAACTCCTTCATGATGTCTGTCAGGGTGGGCAGACCGACCTCATCTGTTACGTACTGTTTGATGTCTATCTGTGAACGTTTGGTAGCATCGCTTATCAGGTCGCTGACACTGCAATGCTGGTCCTTCGCCATCTGTTCTACCACGTGGTAGCTCTCTGGGTGAACGGCCGAGTTGTCCAGTGGATTCTTGGCATCGGGGATGCGCAGGAAACCGGCACATTGCTGATAGGCAGCAGGACCCAGTCGGGGCACCTTCTTCAGCTGTGCACGACTGGCGAAGGCTCCGTTCTCCTTTCTGTAGTCTACGATATTCTGAGCCAGCACGGGTCCCAGTCCGCTGACATAGGTCAGCAGGTGTTGCGAGGCGGTATTCAGGTTGACGCCCACCAGGTTCACGCAACTCTCTACGGTCTGATCGAGGGTGTGCTTCAGCTGACTCTGGTCCACGTCGTGCTGATATTGTCCCACGCCAATGCTCTTCGGGTCTATCTTCACCAGTTCTGCCAGCGGGTCCATCAGTCGGCGACCAATGCTGACTGCACCACGAACGGTGACGTCCTCATCAGGGAACTCGTCGCGGGCCACCTTTGATGCGCTATACACCGAGGCACCGTCTTCGCTGACCACGAAAATCGTGGGCGTTGGTTTCCCTTGCGCCATCTCTTTCAGCGCATCTTCCACGAATTCTTTCGTCTCTCGGCTGGCAGTACCATTACCAATGGCGATGGCCTCTGTCTGGAATTTCTTCACCATGTCTTGCAAGTGCATGGTGGCTTGCATGCGGTGATTGATGGGCGGGTGGGGGAAGATGGCTTCGTGGTGCAACAGGTTGCCCTGCGCATCAAGGCAGACCACCTTACATCCTGTGCGAAAACCTGGGTCGATACCCATCACACGCTTCTGTCCCAGTGGCGCACCAAGCAACAGTTGTCGCAGATTCTCGGCAAACACGCGGATAGCCTCTTCGTCAGCTTTCTGCTTGCTGAGGTTCATGAATTCTGTCTCTATCGAGGGCAACAGCAGGCGCTTGTAACCGTCCTCTACCGCCTCTGCCACCAGTCGCTGGCAGGCTCCGTTGCCACGCACGTAGTTACGTTGCAGACGCTCTACGGCCTCATCGTCGTCGATAGTGATGCTGACGCGCAATATACCCTCGCTCTCGCCACGACGCATAGCCAACAGCCTGTGACTGGAACAGCGCTTCAGGGGTTCTTCCCACTCGAAGTAGTCGCTATATTTCTGTGCTTCGTCGCTGTCTTTCTTAGCTTTTACAACCTTTGATTCGATGAAGGCCTCACGACGGAAAGCCGAGCGCACCTGATTGCGCGAACGCTCGTCTTCGCTCACCTGTTCGGCAATGATGTCCTGGGCACCCTTCAGACAATCCGCGACGGCCAAACCATCGCGCACAAAGCGCTGGGCGGCACGCTTGGGGTCTTGCTCACGCTGTAGCAACAGCAATTGTGCCAGTGGCTCCAGTCCCTGTTCGCGGGCCACTTGTGCCCTTGTCCTGCGCTTGGGCTTATAGGGCAGGTAGATGTCCTCCAGAACTGTCGACTCCCAACAGTCATCGATGCGTTTCTGCAGTTCGGGCGTCATCTTGCCCAATTCCGTAATCGTCTTGACAACGGTGTCCTTACGCTTGGCAATCTCCTGCAACTGTTCCAGACGGTTGGAAATTGAGGTTATCTGCACCTCGTCCAGTCCACCCGTCCGCTCTTTGCGGTAGCGAGAGATAAACGGAATAGTACAACCCTCGTCCAGCAACTTCAGTGTATTCTCCACAGCATGCTCCTGCAGGTGCAGTTCTGTGCTGATGAGTTTTGTGAATATCTTGATATTTTCCATCTTCGCTTTTTCTTTTCTGCAAAGGTACGAATAAGTGAGTAAAATGCCAAATTTTATTTGGGCATTTTCGATTGCAACGCCACAGGTAGTGACAGTTACAGTTACAGTTGTGACAGTTATTTTAAAAGGGGTGACAGTTTCTCTATATAATACTTAACTAATTAATAATTAGATAGTTATATATATAAGAGGAAAATTGTAATCTCAAAATATAAACTGTCACAACTGTAACTGTCACAACTGAAGGTTTTGTAATCCTCTAAAAGGCAGATTTTCAGCAACTTACGGCATTCTAGAGTCAGTGGTGGTAACGGTAATAAACCCAGAAAATGGGTAAATTGCATCAATTTCCCCTCTAAAAGGCCTCAAAAAGCATGCAAAAACCCTTTGCTTTGATGCTTTTCACTGTCTTTTACGCACATTAGGCCTTCGTAAAAAATCAATCTCACACGCTCATTTGGAGGTAAATGTCTGGAAGAATTGCTATTGGAGTGTCAAAATCAGACTAATAAACATCAATTATTAGGCTAATACAGGCGCGTATTAGGCTAATACTGTAACCGTATTAGGCTAGTATGGAACCGTATTAGGCTGATAAATTCACAAAAATAAAAAAGCGCTGATTTTCAGCGCTTCTTTTGTAGTCGATAGGGGAATCGAACCCATGAAAACAAAAGAAAACATAAACAAAATAAATATTTGAAATACAGATAGTTATAGACATTGTTTGTTTTCCTTTCTTTTCGCTGTATGCTTATTTTGGCCGTTTGGGTGTTAAAATTAACACCTTATTAACACCCTAAATCAAATAATTGTTGTACCTTTGCAGCCGAAAAAGTAAAATAAAAGAAAGCAGATATGTCAGAAACCAGAGGGAAAAACAAGAATCTTATCGAGGCTGGCAATCCTCGGTTGCTAAAGAAAGAGGTTAAGGGCGGTACGGAATACAGCCTCTATCTCGAATACCAGTTAGGCTACAACAGGGATAATGGTACTTCCATTCGTAAGAAGGAAACGTTGTCGTTGCATCTGATTGCCAACCCAAGAACTCCAGTAGAACGCCAGCAGAATAAAGAAACGCTTGCTCTCGCCAAGAAGATTCAATTCGAGAGGTCACAAGAACTGCTTGAAGACAAAGAGGGCTATCGGCTAAAGAAGAAGGATGCTGTTAACCTCTTAGACTATTTTGAACAGTTCGCCCAGACTGCCAATGTTGCTGATAGGCTTGTGTTGGTAGGTGCATTGAACAACTTCAAGGACTTCTTGGGAAAGAAGTATCCTCAATATGCCAATTGGATTGAAGCCAAGAACTTGACTAAGGAAATGATGCAGAAGTTTGTCGAATACTTAGTTGACAACCACAAAGGACAGGGAGCTGAGACCTACTATAAGCGATTTAAGCGGATGATCAACTACGCTGTGGAGCAGGAGGTGATAGCGAAAAGCCCGTGTAAGGGTATCACCACACCAAAGTTGGATGATATTCTGGCGAAGGACATTCTCAGTAGCCAAGAACTAAAAAAGTTGTTTGCTACTCACTATCCTGGTGAGAATCCAGAAATCAGAAGGGCTTTTGCCATGACTTGTCTTTCAGGAATCAGGCGTTGTGACATCGTTAACCTCACGTATAGCGAGGTTGACTATGCTAACAAGGTCTTGAAGTTCCGTCAGAACAAGACAAAGAAGCATAGTAGCAGTAGCGGTGTAACCATTCCTCTCAACGATACCTTATTAAATATAATAGGTGTAAAGGCTCCTGATGCCAAGGATGATAATATCTTCCATATCCCATCAGACACCATGTGCCTGAAAGCCTTACGCCATTGGACTAAGAAGGCTGGTATCGATAAGCACATCACCTGGCATTGCGGCAGACATAGTTTTGGAACCCAGTTGCTGACCAACGGAGCGAATATCAAAGTAGTCAGTAGCCTATTGGGACATAGCAGCCTGAGATTCACAGAGATTTATGTCCGAGCAGTCGATGAAGAAAAGAAGAAAGCAATCGACAGTCTGCCAAGTATTGACATCATTTGAACTATTCTTTTTCCCTTAAAGTCAAAATCAACCTTAAGGGGAAAAAAAAGTTTAGTCTGCATTGCGGATATATAAGCAACGAAATGTACTAAACACAAATTTTTAATCTAATTCTTGGCAAAAGCATTGTCGATTCAAAAAAATATCGTATCTTTGCAGCGAAAAGATGTATAATAACGATTAGGAGGTAGAGTTATGTTAGGAGTTAATTCACCAAGAGAGCCGATAACACCTGAGTTTTCAAAAGAGATTCGGGCCTCTCTCCGTCGCGCTATGACAGGTCAGTTAAACGAGAAAGAGAAGGCTGCTCGGCAAAGACTAAAGGATAGTGAGAAATATTGGTCAATGGAATGGAAGGGTCTGCATTTTTAGGAAAACTCGTTTCTTATCCACTGACTGATTTTCAGTGCCTTAAAACATTCTCCTCTGGTGTTGAGTCTATGGACAAATTCATCAGAGGTGATTTTCGATTGAGTGTTGAGAATCACTATTGTCAGGCTTATGCTGTTAAATTTGAAGAAGAGATTGTGGCTATCTTTGCCTTAAGTTTCGATTCTCTCGATTTGGACTCTGACGATAAAGAAGAACTTCAGTCAGGCTTTTCATCAACAGCATCACCAGATGTTGATTATGATTATCAGGAAACATTTTACGCAAAGCCTCGATACCCAGCAATGGATATTGCCTACCTTGCTATACAAGAGAAATGGAGAGGCAAGCATATCGGCGATTTCCTGATCAAGCAGATTGCAGATTTGGCAAGAAGGCAGACCTTGGCAGGTTGTCAGTTCCTTACCGTTGAAGCACTCGCAACCAAAGAGTATAGTGCAGTCGGATTTTACGAACGCTGTGGCTTTGCCCCCAATGAGGTAAAGAAACCCTATAAAGACACGCTTCGGATGTATATGACGCTATACTCCAAAGATGAAAAGTATGATGAATAAACAGAGGTATACGGGGAGAAATATGGCGGCCTGATCACCCGTTAATTGTCCGCAAGGACAGAAAGTATGAAACCTCTATAAAAACCCCGTCCCAATACAAACAGGACTTGCAGATTGGTTGCAAGTCCTGTTTTGTATATAGACAAGTGTGTGCGATAACATAGATACTACGGATTGATATCCTTATAGTTTAATAGGTTAAAAAGCAAGAAATAATTGTTTTTTGTGTCTTATTTTGAGGAAATTGTGTATCTTTGCAACGTGTTTCGAAAGATAACACAAGACTTATTTGCTCAATCTCTCACACGAACTTGCACCTCGATGGAGATTATTCGAGCAAACCTATACATTATTGGAGCTGCGCTTTTGGCGCAGACTTCACCATAAATGTATAGAGGCAGTGCAAGGCCTGTGTGAGAGTATGGACGGGGCCTGCGCTTTCTTTGTACCCCTATGTTTGCTGCGATAGCGACGAAGACAGAGAGAGCAAGGACACTAGCCATAGCCGACATTGTAACAAATAAAGAGCAAATAAGTAAAATACAACTATTATTTAGGTATAACAAAAACGACAATGAGAAAGACTTTCAAGAAACTCATGATGCTGTCCATGCTGGCAGCCATGACGGTGCTGATGCCGACGGCATGTAGCAAAAATGACAACCCCGTGGATAACAACACGACGGTCATCGATCCGGGAAGTGCAGAATTCAATCCCGAAGTGCTCACCGCCTCGGCGCTCTATGTGGCCGACGGCGTGGATGCCGACCTGCATCAGGCCTTCAAATGGGGCTGTGGCACGGAGAGCAGTAACCCTGAGGACGGTTGGGTGCTTGTGCTGAACAAGTTGACCGACGTGAGTGAGGATGTACTGAAGAAGGCTATCGTGGAGGGTGGCAACAACAACCTCATCTGTCTGGTAAATCCCGTGAAGGCTGAGATTGATGCCTATGCCGAGAGCCACGACTGGTTTGACATCGAGACTGACAACGTGAACGATAATCTGTTCATCTTTGGCTTCAACTCTGCTGGCAGCAGATATGTGCTTCTGAAGGTTGAAGAGCCTGAAGATGTTGACCCCATTGTGGCAAACATGGAGCGTGACCAGCAATTCTATGTGATGATTTCTTCCATGCTCTCCGACTATGCAAGCCTACAGCAGAACGGTGGCGACAGCGGCAACGACGATAAATCGAATCTGGAGAACTTCGCCGGTCACGAACACTTCATGGTGGGAGGTGATCCTAAATATGTTATTACCTTTTTCAGGCAGGCTGCTCTTTCAGATCCAGACATCCATTTTGGCTGTTGTTACATGACAGCCACCTATGATGTCTATATGGCACACGTCTATGAGGGTCAGCCCGGTGCAGGCGATTACTATGCGGTGAAGATGGTGCCCAGCATAGCCAGCAAGGATATGTGGAAAGGCAAGGGTGATAATGTGCATGGCGGCGTACATGTGAGATGGGTCGGAGCCTACTGCACCGAATTCAATGTAGAGAGCCAACTTACGCCGGCAAATCTCGGATGGAACAGCGACACCTCAGGCAGCATCATATTGCCGGCGGGTGGTTGGCCTTCACCACAAACCGCAATTGGTCAAGAGCAATATACAGACCAGCAAACTTTCAGCCTGAATATGAGCCAGACAGTGGGCGCATCGAAGACTTGGAAAAACGAAACAAGTACAAACCCCGCTGGAGGAAATGCTGGAGGAAAGTCTGGGGACGAGACAACGCTCAAAGGCGAACTGGCATTCAGCGAGGGTTGGTCATGGTCGCACTCCAAAACTCGTTATATCAGCGATGTCGATATCATCAATAATTCCTACTCAAACCGTCCTACCTATGGCATTAAATTCAACAATCTGCCAGAGTTCAAAATGAGTGAGACAAACCACTACGACGAGGGCAAAAATGTAGCTGCCCGTGCCACGATGGACATGCAATGCTCATGGGTATGGTATGACAAGAGCGGAAAGGATAATGAAAACAAGCCCGGTTATAAGGTCCGTACTCTAATGAGTGGTTCATACGAGATTCAAAGCCATTATACTACCGAGGCCGACAACCAAAAAACAGCGACTCCGAAGCCAATAGGTCAATACGAATACCAACTGCCACAGATCGAGAATTCCACGGGCGGTCACATCAAGATCAAGAACAACCTGCCCGACGGTATGTTGATTTCAAACATCATAGTGACCATGGCATCCGATGGAGCAGACAAGGGCAAGACCGTCTCAGAATACCGTAACTCTGTTGCCAATGGTGATGAATATGAAATAGGCTTTTTCAATAACCACTACGAGTATCTGGTGACGTTCAAGGCCGGAACGAATGCTTCGACGACTCGCACATATAAGTACATAACGAACCCGTCCATCAAGTTAGGCAACTTGGAGACCGTAGTACTCAATGCCAGTTACGATTTCGTGCCTGAGTAGGTAATAATTTAGCAGCCTATCTTTATTAATAGTAAGACCCTCTGCTTATACAGGGGGTCTTATAGTATATATACTCGACGAAACTCATATAACAAGAGTCCATACTATTTACATGTGGAAGCCTTGTTTGTGCGTTGTCTTTTGTTCTTGACGTTCCTGTCTCTCAACTTGCATTCTTTGCTGTATCCATTGGATTATAGGTGACTGTTCTACTGTGAGTTGTAGTTTGTCCTTTGTCATTCTGATAATTTGAGCTGTGACACTCTCGGCCCAGACTCTGGGACTGCGTTTGTCAGCCTGCAAATAGCCTCGAAATGTCAGGGACTCTCCATGAACCAGTTTATCAGTTTGTTCTTCACTAAACCCATGCATAAGACATTCTCTCTCAACACGAAGATACTCGCCAACGATAGGGAACCAACGTAGAATCTTCTTGATAGTGCGTTCTTGCTCGTTGATGATTTTCTGCATCTGCAACTCAGTATGGCGGATATCCTCAGCATGCCACTCTTTCTGTTGCTCAGCTTCAGATTGGAGTTTCTTTATTTGGTCATCACGATTAGTGATTTCTCCTTGAAGTCGCTCGTTCTCCTTTTCCAGTTTGCTGATCTTGTTACTGCCAAGAAAAGAATTAAGCCCTTTAAGGGCGACATTGGCTGTCTTGACCGCAGTGTTCTTTAGCTCTTCCGTCTTTTTCTCAGCCTTTACCTTGGCCAGTTCCTTTTCCTCTTGTTCTTTCCGTTTCAAGAGTTCGTCCACATCTTCCTGAAGGCTCTTGCCCTGCAACATCAGGGAACGATAATACTCATGTGTGGAGATATGCTGAGCCTCTGAACCGTCAATACCTCGTTGAAGTCCATACTTCTGCATGGCGGCAGCGTAGGTGTTCTGATAGTTCTTCAACTTTGTACGGCTCATCACATCATCAGCACAGAGTCTTGGGGCTGGGGTCTTTTTGCGATAGGTGCGCTTCACTTCCTCTTCTTTTTTCTTGCGCTTTCGTTCAGTCTCTACTATTGGAATGACTGTCGCATGTAGATGGGGTGTGCTCTCGTCCATGTGGAGCACTACCGATACGACATTGTCTGCCCCGTATGTCTTACGGAGCCAGTCGATATTGTCCTGACACCATTCATCAAGTCTGCCTTCCTTTTCTATCTGCATCATGTCCTCATGGGTGCCAGTCAGAAGGATACGGATGGCTTGTACTTGGTTCTTGCCTATCTTGCGTTTCAGCCCGGCTGTATCAAGGCGGTGCTGGATGGCCTGAGTACGAGAGGTGACACCTTCAGGGAACTGTATCAGTTCACGGTTCAAGTGTGTCCTCGTCGGATCGGCATTCTTGGGATGGATGGTTCTTTCAATGTGTGCCGACATTCCACTGTCAGCACCTTTGGCTTTGTCTAAGTGTAATACTGCGTAGCCCATTTTTCTTGTTCGTTTTGCGGGGTTATTGTTTCTGTGATTATTCGCTTGCGTCGGCTTTGCCTTGGGAAGCAGGGAGTCCAGAGGGGTGCAGCCCCTTGGCTTATTGGGAATTTTTAGCGTTACCGTGTAATGCGGCTCGAAAAATTCCCTAATAAGCTACGGTATTTTCATTTGGGAAATACCGTTGGGGCTGCGCAGCCTTATTCTTCCTCATCTGGTTTACTCTGTTCCTCCATATATACGCCCTGTGCTAAACTATACTTCTTGTCCGTCTTGACGATATAGCCGTTCGTCATCAGCCATTTGTTGAGTGCAACGATGGTATTGCGGCCACGGGAATAGCCAGTAGAAGTGTAGGCATCCATCAAGGATGGTATCAGTTGGGTATATCCTTGCGACTTACAATTGGCAAAGGCTTTCAACAGGGCCTTCTTATGCTCAGCCTCTGGCAGTTCTGTAAGAGACAGTCGCTTTGAATCCTTCTTGTCAAAGTCGTAGTCGGCTACCAGTTCGGGCAGAGAGTCGACATTGATACGGAAGGCAAATGGCTCAAACTCCTTATCACGGATATGCATCGCCTTCACCTCGCTGATGTTAGCATCGGTCTGGCTCTTGGTCACCTGAAGCACAGTCTCGGCTTTGTTGTTCAGTTCCGTGCCGATATGTCCGCGAGTGTTATCATCACCCTTGTTCAAGTGTAGTACAGTATGGATATGCAGATTGTACTGGCTCGACCATTGCATCAGGAGGTTGATAATCTCTGTGGATTCCGTAGGATTGTTGATGTCATACATCAGGTCACGGATGCCATCAATCACTACCAGACCAATGCCTTTCATCTTGTAGAGCATATAATCTATAATGGTACGACGCTGCTCTGGCGACTGTTCACGAAGAGCCACGAATATGAGATTAGGACAGTCTTGGTCTATAGGCAATCCTGCAAGTAGGAGAATGCGTTTCATCACCTTCTGACAATGATACTTGCTCTGCTCAGTATCAATGTAAAGTACCTTTCGCTTATCTTCAGGGAATGTCGCCGTGTAGCGCAGCACCTCACCATTGGAGAGTGCTGCCGCTACGATTGCAGAGACATTGAAGGTCTTCTTGCTCTTGGCTTTACCTGTTGATGCACTGAAGTTGCCCAAGGTGCCGATAGTGGAACCGTTCACCTGAAGAATCTCTGGAGGAACGGTATACTCATCTGTTGCCTTCAGACGGATAGATTGCCAGATAACACTAAACTCACTCTTAGTCAGCCCATGTTCGCGGACTTCATTAGTGGCTGTTGGAGTCGTATTCTTAGTTTCTGTTCCTTCCATAGCCTTACTTTTGGTGAGTCATAATATAGTGGCTTGCCTCCTGGCTAATCTGCGCCTGAGTCTTGACGGGATTCTGACGAAGCCATGCTTCAAGCGCATCCTTCTCGAAATAGATCATCTTCCCCTGGGGTTTGTAGTGGGGAATCTGCTGTGCCGAAGTCAACTTGTAGAGATAGCTCTTCGACAGGTTAAGGTACTTGCTGGCTTCATCGAAACTCAGCACATTCTTGGTCGCATAGACGAGGGCTTCAAGCTCCTCGATTCTTTCTTCAATACTTTTTTTATCACTCATAATATTCTAATTTTTTAATTTGACAATAGGAGTGTGCACCCTCCGAAATTCTGAATTCGAGGGCAAAAGTACTACTTGAAAGATTGTGTGTCAAGGATATTGCTTAAGGTCTTAACCTATTCTCAACCTTTTTGCCTATCCTTTGCTTTGTTGACAATACTCAATGATTTTTCAGATCTTTGATGTAACTCTCTAATTTAATGTAACTTGTTGACTTATCCATATCTTGCACTTTATTGGTTGCAGTGGATAAGTCGTTTTGATTTAGGAAATCATCTTTCTGTGAAGATTTGAACAGCATGTTCCTTGCGATGACAGCTTGCCAATCCTCTGTGATGTATTCTCTACGGGAAAGCTGATCAAACAAATGAGCCAACAGGCGGTTGTTCTTTGATTTGAGTATGACAGTAGGGGAACAATTAAAGATAGACTTTAGTTGCTCAGTCGTAATATTCTCTTCACGGAATATGTGTAGTTCGTTGATGATGCTCGTCAAATGTTCCAACTGCGTATCAGTCAAAACATGTTCAAACGTGGGTAAGGTTGGGGGCGTATTAGGTGGGGCTACTGGCGGAGTGGTGCCAATAGCTCCTTTCGTCGCACCCTGTCCTTTCTTGGTTTGGGCTTTTCTTTCCGCGAGTTTCTGTTCCATATCAGCAATAAAGGCATCTGCCTCTGCTTCTTTCAGTTCCCTTTCCTTCCATCTTTTCCTGTCCTGATCTATTTCTCTGAGCAACTGATGCTTCTTTTTGTCTTCAAGCAGGAACTTGATGTATCGTTCATAGAGTACCACCTTATATATATAAGAGAAGTAGGGATTCTCTTCGTCGTAGATGGTGTTGTCTTTCTTGAAAGCCATGATGTCTGCTTTCAGGGGATTTCTATACCACTTATCAACGTTCTTCAGACCGATGTTTTCAATAAACAGGCTGTCCCAGATGAAATCAGGCTTATCAAGGGCATCTTTGATGTGCTTCACATGAGGGCATTCTGCGTAGGTGTCAGTTAAGATCTTAACTGCTTTTGCATATTCTTCCTCTTCCAACTTAACCATATACTCATCTGATGCGCCCTCTGCAGTTCGCGTCAAACGTTCTTCAAAAGCGTCAAGTGCTACTTTGACAAAAGCGTTAATCACCTTCTCTTTCTCGTTTATGACGGGTTCCCAACAATTCTGTATATCCATTATCCTGTATTTAATCTTTTCGGAGTGCAAAGGTACTCAAAATATAGTAGAATAAAGACAATCAAGAGAAAAAGAATGAAAGATTAACAGTTCGCTCGTTTTCTTTTTCTTGGCTAAGATTAACGCCTTATTAACACCTTTATTAAGCAAAATCCCCTGTAAATCATTGATTTACAGGGGATTCGGAATAATTCCTCGTAGTCGATAGGGGAATCGAACCCCTATGCCAAGATTGAGAATCTTGTATCCTAACCATTAGATGAATCGACCAATGTTAGGTGCTCTCATGGAGAAGTCCCCTCGGTGCGGAAGGAGGGGGATTCGAACCCCCGGTACGGGAACCCGTACGGCAGTTTAGCAAACTGCTGGTTTCAGCCACTCACCCATCCTTCCAGATGTCTCAGCTGCAAACCGTGGGGGTATCTCCTTGATTGCGGGTGCAAAGGTACGACTAATTTTTGAAACCTGCAAATTTTTTCATGACTTTTTTCGTTCAATGCCTATTTTTCTTTGTTTTGCTGCTATTTCCTGGTGTAGTAGGAGCGGATTTGGGGGCAATATCATTTGTTAATCTTCATTAACTATGGTGTTTTGCATTTTACTTTTCGCCTTTTGCATTGTCTAAGGAATTAGTAAACCTAACTTATTATTATTTAATATGAAAAGACTATTTTTATCGTTGATGGCTGTCACAAGCCTCACAGCATGGGCACAGTTTGGTGCGCCCAGACAGAACCCTACGGTTCCTTCAGTAACAGAAAATGTGGTAGAAGATTTCAAGCCTGCCACCACTAACCAGGAGAACAAGCAGTTTCCTGCAGTCAACTCACAGCGCATGGTGCGCGCTCAGATTTCGGCCCCTCAGGCTACGTTTGTGGGACTGGACATCGCTGGCAAGATTTATCAGATGACGAAGGATGAGAATGGTGTGTGGACGGGTACATCAGAACCTCAGGACGAGGGTTTCCACTATTATCAGCTGAACATCGACGGTGCCTCGGTGCCCGATCCAGGCAGTAAGTACTATTATGGTGCCAGCCGTTGGGGTAGTGGTATCGACATTCCTGCTCAGGATGAGGATTTCTATACAGTCAAAAACGTGCCACAGGGCTCTATCAACGAGGTGTATTACTGGTCGACGGTGCAAGGGAAGATGCGTCACGGCTATGTTTACCTGCCCAACGAGTACTACACGAATCCTACGAAGAAGTTCCCCGTGCTTTACTTACAGCATGGCATGGGCGAGAACGAGACAGGATGGAGTGCACAGGGTAAGACGGGCATCATTATGGATAATCTGATAGCTGCTGGCAAGGCTACACCTTTTATTATATATATGGACAACGGTCTTGACACGCGTCGTCCTGGCGATCCAGATCCCGCACAGATGCGCCGTATGGGTCCCCCTCAGGGACCGCGTCCACAGGGTGCTCCTCAGGGCGGTCCTCAAGGACAGCGTCCTCAGGGTGGTCGTCCTGGTGGCTTCGGCCGTGGCTTTGGCAACTTTGCAGAAGCTTTCCAGCAGATATTGTTGAAGGACATCATTCCGATGGTGGAGAAGAACTATCGCGTGATTGCTGATACCGAGCACCGTGCAATGGCAGGTCTGTCGATGGGTGGTATGCAGACGCACGCCATCACGCTTGCCAACCCGACCACTTTTGCCTATGTGGGTATGTTCAGTGGTGGCACGTTCAATACGGAAGAGCTGAAAGATGCTGCCGACTTCAAGAAGACCAATAAGGTGCTCTTTATGAGTGCTGGTGGCAGAGAAACCCGAATGGCCGAGGGTGACGGAAGTGTCGGCAAGGCTGCTGAAGACCTGAAGAAGATGGGTATCAATGCTCATAGCTATGTCTCGCCTGAGACTGCCCACGAGTGGCAGACCTGGCGCCGTAGCCTGTACCAGTTTGCCCAGCTGCTCTTCAAATAGATAGTTGTTTATAGAAATAAGAAAAGTGAGCGAATCGTTGGTGGTTCGCTCATTTTTTTGTAATTTTGCCGGCGGTATGAAAGAAGTGAAGATTAGTGACAGTGTGCTGCGCAAGGCGGCAGGCGAGGGTATGGATGCTTTCGTCGCTGCTTTCGTGACGGCTATCAAGGAGGCGATAGGCGGTCAGCTGACCAGTGAAACGCTGACAGAGTTGAACAGCGACCAGATAACGCTGCTGGCATGGGACCAGTTGCACGAGGAGGTCATGGACGGTGGTTTCGTGCAGTTGATACACAATGGCTACGGTCCGTTCATCTTCAAGAATCCGTTGGCAAAGGCCTTGAAATTGTGGGGCTTGCGCGACCTGTCGAAGTTGATATACGATGCTCACTCGCTGTATGTGAAGTACCACGAGCCATTGGAGCGCGACTGTACGGACGACGAGTTCATGGCGCTGTTTGAGCAGTACCCGGAGTTCGACGACCTGGACGATGAGTTCGTAGAGAAGGAAGAAGAATGGACGGAACAGATAGCGCGCTATATTGACGAACACATTGAACGCTTCGCTGAGATTAAAGATTAAAAACAAAAGATTAAATTTCGGACAGTGAATAAGCAACAAGAGGAACTTCGTAAGAAGAGTCCTATACAGATAAAGAACCGCAAGGCCTCGTTTGAGTATTTCTTCATCGAGGAATTCACGGCAGGCATCGTGCTGACGGGTACGGAGATTAAGAGTATCCGTCTGGGTAAGGCCTCGCTGGTAGATACTTATTGCGTGATTATTAATGGTGAGCTGTGGGTGAAGGGCATGAACATTTCGCCCTACTTCTACGGCTCGTACAACAACCATGAGCTGAAGCGCGACCGCAAGCTGTTGCTGACGAAGCGCGAGATACAGAAACTGGCGTCGGCCACCAAACAGACGGGCTACACCATCGTGCCCCTGCTGGTGTTCATCGACGAGAAAGGGCGTGCCAAGATGGACATTGCCCTGTGTAAAGGTAAGAAGTCGTTTGACAAGCGTCAAACGCTGAAGGAAAAGGAAGACAAGCGCGAGATGGATCGTGCCATGAAGGTATACAAATGACAACACTCAACGACTTAGCTAAACAACGCGTACTGATTCTCGATGGTGCTATGGGCACGATGATAGGAAAGGTGCTGGGCAAGACCGGCAATTCCGATGAGCTGAATCTGACGCGCCCTGATATCATCGCTGACATCCACCGCAAATACCTGGTGGCTGGTGCTGATATCATCACTACCAACACGTTTAATGCCCAGCGTATTTCGCAGGCCGACTACCATTTCGAGGATAAAGCCCGCGAGATGGCACTACAAGGTGCCCGCATCGCCAGAGCCTGTGCTGACGAATTCAGTTCGCCAGACCACCCCCGCTTTGTGGCAGGCTCCATCGGTCCTACGAACAAGACCTGCTCGATGTCGCCCGACGTGAGCAATCCTGCCCTGCGAGAGCTCTCCTACGACCAGCTGTTTGATGCTTACTACGAACAGATGGATGCGCTGATAGAGGGTGGGGTGGACATTCTGCTCATTGAGACCATCTTTGACACGCTGAATGCGAAAGTGGCTGTCGATGCTGCTCTGTCGGCCATGCAAACGCGTGGTGTAGAGTTGCCCATCATGCTCAGCGCGACAGTCAGTGACTTGGCTGGTCGAACGCTTAGCGGACAGACGCTGGATGCCTTCCTGGCCAGCATCAGCAGCTATCCCATCTTCTCGGTGGGTCTGAATTGCTCGTTTGGTGCCCGTCAGATGCTACCCTTCCTGCGTCAGTTGGCACGTAAGGCACCTTATTATATTAGTGCCTATCCGAATGCTGGATTGCCCAACGCTATGGGACTCTACGACGAGACGCCAGAGACGATGGCACCACAGATAGCTGAGATGATTGACGAGCAGTTGGTGAACATCGTAGGCGGCTGCTGTGGTACGGATGACGCTTTTATCGCCAAATATGTGCCACTCGTTGAGGGCAAGACACCACGAACACCTGTTGCTAAGTCCGAGACTATGTGGCTCAGTGGACTGGAACTGCTGGACGTCACTCCAGAGGTGCGCTTCGTGAATGTGGGCGAACGCTGTAATGTCGCCGGTTCACGAAAGTTCCTTCGACTCATCCAGGAAAAGAAGTACGACGAAGCCATTGCCATAGCCCGCAAACAGGTGGCTGATGGTGCACGCGTCATCGATGTGAATATGGACGATGCCCTCTTGGATGCCCGTTCGGAGATGGTAAATTTTCTGAACACGATTGCTGCTGAGCCCGACATAGCCTCCGTGCCTGTAATGATTGACTCATCGGATTGGAACGTTATCCTGGAAGGACTGAAATGTCTGCAAGGCAAGGGCATCGTGAACAGCATCTCGCTGAAAGAAGGCGAAGAGGTCTTCATCAAACATGCTCTTGACGTGAAGCGCTATGGTGCTGCTGTGGTGGTAATGTGTTTCGATGAAGAAGGACAAGCAACGAGCTATGAACGCCGCATTCAGATAGCAGAACGTTCATATCGTATTCTAACCCAGCAGGTTGGAATGAGCCCGTTAGATATTATCTTTGATCCAAATATACTGGCTGTTGCTACGGGTATGGAGGAGCACGATAGCTATGCTGCCGACTTCATCCGTGCGACAGCATGGATACGCGAGAACCTGCCCGGTGCCCATGTCAGTGGTGGCGTGAGCAACCTGTCGTTCTCGTTCCGTGGCAACAACTACATCCGCGAGGCTATGCATGCTGTGTTCCTTTATCACGCCATTCAGGCAGGTATGGACTTCGGTATTGTAAATCCTGCTACGAAAGTTCTTTACACGGATATCCCTTCTGAACAACTCGAAATTATCGAGGATGTCATCCTGAACAAGCGTCCTGGTGCCAGCGAAAAACTGATAGCACTGGCCAATCAGTTGATGGAAAAAAATGTGGCTGGCGGTTCACCTGCCAGTACTGCAGCACCTGCCCACGAACAGCGCCCAGCATCTGTCGATGAGCGCCTGAAGCAGGCTCTCGTGAAAGGTGTTGGCGACTATCTCGCTGAGGATTTGCAGGAAGCCCTGCAAAAGTACCCTAAAGCTGTCAGCATTATTGAGGGACCGCTGATGGCTGGCATGAATCAGGTTGGCGAACTCTTTGGCGCCGGTAAGATGTTCCTACCACAGGTAGTGAAGACGGCACGCACCATGAAGCAGGCGGTAGCTATTCTGCAACCCTATATCGAACAGCAGCGTGGCGACAGCAAGGCGGAGAAGGCTGGTAAGATACTGCTGGCCACCGTCAAGGGCGACGTTCACGACATTGGAAAGAACATTGTCAGCGTCATTATGACGTGCAACAACTACGAGGTCATCGACATGGGTGTGATGGTGCCTGCCGAACAGATTGTACGAAAAGCCATCGAGGAGAAGGTTGACATGATTGGTCTTTCAGGACTTATTACACCCAGTCTGGAGGAAATGGTCGAGGTGGCCTATGAGATGCAGCGTGCAGGATTGGATATACCTATTATGATTGGTGGCGCGACGACCAGCGAACTGCATGTAGCCCTGAAGATAGCGCCTGTCTATGGTGGTCCCGTGGTGTGGATGAAAGACGCCTCGCAGAACCCCTTAGTAGCTGCCCGACTGATGGACGACGAACAGCAGGTGGAGCGCGAGCTGGACGAGAAATACGAACAACTGAGGCACGACTATCAGCAGCAACAGCAGGAGTTGTTGTCGCTGGAGGAGGCCCGCAACAATAAACCGAACTTATGGAAATAAAAACCGTGTTATTCGACTTGGGAGGAGTCATTATTACCCTCGACCAGTCGCAAGCTATACGACGCTTTGAGGAGTTGGGAGTGCCCGATGCTGCACAGTGTCTGGACCCTTACCGGCAGAGCGGCATCTTCGGACAGCTGGAGGAAGGTCTGATTAGTGCGGAGGACTTCCGCAGGGAACTCTCCAAACTGGTGGGCTACGAGGTAACCACCGACCAGTGTGAATATGCATGGCAGGGCTATGCCAAGGCGTTGCCACAGCGCAACCTCGACGCTTTGCGCCGACTGCACGAGGAGGGCTATCGCGTGTTGCTACTGTCGAACACTAACCCCTTTATGATGGCGTGGGCAGAGAGTGAGCATTTCGATGGTCACGGACATCCGGTATCGTACTATTTTGACGCCTGCTATCTGAGCTATCAGATGAAGATGATGAAACCTTCGGAGTTGATATTCCGTGAGGTGTTGCGCAGGGAGAAGACCTTTGCTTCGCAGGTGCTCTTCGTCGATGATGGTCCACGTAACGTGATGGTTGCCAGTCAGTTGGGCATGCGGACGTACTGTCCAGAGAATGGTGCCGACTGGACGGAGAAAATCTATGACTACTTAAAAGAGAAATGATGAGAAGAGTTATATTGTTCTTGGCTATGTTGCTGGCCTTGACAGCACAAGCACAGAAAAAACGGGAGTTCCGTGGGGCATGGATACAATGCGTCAACGGACAGTTCAAGGGTATGCCTACACTGGATATGCAGAAAACACTGGCCTACCAGTTGGACGAGCTGAAGAAGGACGGTTGCAACGCTATCATCTTTCAGGTGCGCCCAGAGTGCGACGCGCTCTATGAGAGCAAGTTGGAGCCCTGGAGCTACTATTTGACTGGCGAGCAGGGCAAGGCTCCACAGCCGTATTGGGACCCGTTGCAATGGATGATTGACCAGTGTCACAAGCGCGGCATGGAGCTGCACGCTTGGATCAATCCTTATCGTGCCAAAACAAAGGTGGCCCATACCAATAGTCCTGGTCATGTGGTCAGTCGTCATCCAGAGCGTTGCTTTGATTACGACGGTCTGACACTGCTCAATCCTGCCTTGAAAGAGAACCGCGACTATATCTGTGCCGTCGTTATGGATATCGTAGAACGTTACGATATCGACGGACTGCATATGGATGACTATTTCTATCCATATCCTACGCCAGGCGTAGAGATTCCTGATACTGCCGATTTTGAGGCCAACAATGAAGGTTATACCGATATTGGTGACTGGCGTCGCCATAATGTGGACCTGTTTGTGGAACAACTGGCAGAGACCGTGCACAATACCAAGCCTTGGGTGAAGGTGGGCATCTCGCCTTTCGGCATCTACCGCAACCAGAAGAGTCATCCGAAGGGCAGTCGCACCAATGGTCTACAGAACTACGATCAGTTGTATGCCGACATCCTGTTATGGGACAAGAACAGGTGGATGGACTACTGCGTGCCCCAGCTGTATTGGGAGATCGGTAACAAAGCCGCCGACTACGACGAGCTGATACACTGGTGGAATGACAACTGTCACAATACCAACCTTTATATTGGCGAAGATGTGGAGCGCACAGTCAAGTATCAGCATATGGCTGATAAGATGGCACTACATGCTGAGATGGAGCATGTCCAGGGCGTTGTGCTGTGGTATGCGAAGGCTGTTGTCGATAATGTGGGTAACTATGGTACACAATTGCGCAACAACTATTGGCGCTATCCGGCCCTGCATCCCACAACACCGTGGATTGACAATACGGCACCTGATAAGGTGAAGAAGTTGAAGGTGATAGATGTTGACGGACACCGTGTGCTCTGTTGGACGGCTCCCAAGGCAAAGAAATGGAACGATGAGGCAGTAAAATATGTGGTCTATTGCTTCGACAAGAGTGAAAGTCTGGATATTGACGACCCGTCGAAGATTGTCGCCATCACGGAGGATACCCACTTTGAACTGCCTGAGCAACCGCGCAAGACGCGTCAGGTGTATGTCGTTACGGCATTGGACCGTATGCATAACGAGAGTAGCTATAAGAAGGTAAAGGTGAAATACTAAACGACAATGATCAATATACAGAGTTTTGAGTGTAACATCTTGCAGGAGAACTGTTACGTGGTGAGTGACGACAGCCGCGAGTGTGTCATCATCGACTGTGGTGCCTTCTACGACGAGGAGTACGTGGCCATCGACAACTACCTCCGTAAGCAGCAGTTGAAGCCCGTCCATCTGTTGGCAACGCATGGACATCTAGACCATAACTTCGGCAATGCCCACCTCTTTCAGCAATATGGTCTGAAGGCGGAGATATGTGCCGAAGACCAACAGTTGGTAGAGCGCTTGCCCCAGCAGGCTGCTGCACTCTTCGGTATTGAAATCAGCGACGACCAGCCCCCTGTGGGCCGCTTGCTTAGCGATGGTGATAGCATCACTTTTGGCCATCACATCTTAGAGGTACTTAGAACACCTGGCCACAGTCACGGCTCGTGTATGTTCTATCTTAAAGAGGAAGGTGTGGTGTTCTCTGGCGACACGCTGTTTCGCATGAGTATTGGTCGTACCGACTTCCCCGAAGGTAGTTGGCAGGCGATGGAGCAGAGTATGGCGAAGATTGCGGATATCCTGCCCAAAGAGACCGTTGTCTATCCTGGTCATGGTCCACAGACCACTATTGCCGATGAACTGCAATATAATCCTTATCTGAGACGGTGAACGTCTCAGCACATGCAACCATGAGTAATCCGTCTTCTTCGTCCAGCATCTTTCAGCGACCTGCATGGGTGGCGCTGTTGGCGTTTCTGGCTGCATTCAGCTGGGGATGGGCGTTCCCATTGGTCAAACTGGGCTTTGCAGAGTTTGGTATCGTGCAGGATATGACAGCTAGCAAGATGCTGTTTGCGGGATTGCGCTTTGGTATAGCGGGAGTCATCATTCTGATTATTGCTGCTATGACGGGTCGCTCGTTTGCCTATAAGCCAACAGCACCAGAAGGAAAAGTTTCTAATGTCCTGTTTCTATTATTGTTCGCTTTGCTGAACACCACGCTGCACTATGCCGCATTCTATATCGGATTGTCATATAGCCAGGGTGCCCGTGCCGCTATCCTCAATTCTATGAGTGTTTTTACGTTGGTTATTCTGGCTTGCGTGTTCTTCAAGAGCGATAAGATGACCTATCGCAAGCTATTGGGGTGCGTGATAGGTTTTGCGGGTATTCTGACATTGAATGTTGGAGGAAAAGAGAGTGGGGCATTTGCTCTGTTGGGCGACGGACTGATTATCCTGAACGCCCTTTGTGGTGCCTTTGCTGGTTTGCTGACACGGGGCGTCAATAAGCGTATCGATGTCTTTGTGGGTACGGGTTATAGCTTGGCAGTGGGTGGCACGTTACTGATTATTCCCAGCCTGTTGATGGGTGCCACGCTACCTCATATTACTCTTTGGGGACTGTGCATCCTTGCCTTGCTCGTAGGCATCTCTACCATCGGCTTCACGTTGTATAACAAATTGCTCACTTGCAATCCCATTGGTAAGGTTGCCATCTGGAACTCGCTCATTCCTGTGGTGGGTGCCCTGACATCCTGTCTCTGTCTAGGCGAGACGTTCTATTCCAAGTACATTTTTGCCGCTGGCTTGGCCACCCTCGGAATCTATATCATCAATCAGGGGAAAAAGTAAAAGATGCGTTGGTGGGGAACTATCGCATAACGAGTCTGGAAGAATAAACTCAGAAATTGCTTTCGTGCTTGATGCTACGGATGTGGAGGATGATGCCTGAAAGGATGCACAAAAGGCCTGCGACGAGTAGGGAATTGTGAGTCGACAGGGTGCTGAATCGGGTGGCAATGAGCGCGATAGTACCTATTATAATAAGGAATAAACCCAGATATGTGGTCAATTTCTTCATAAAAACGTTAATTTTGGTGCAAATATACGAATTTTTCATCTTTCATCTTTCATCTTTCATCTTTTTTTGTACCTTTGCACCCGCATTTTGCAAAAATAACATTATTTATTAATTAAAAGTAGTATGAATCAATACGAAACCGTTTTCATTTTGACTCCCGTTTTGTCTGATGAACAGACAAAGGAAACGGTCGCTAAGTTCAAGAAGGTCCTGACCGATAAGGGTGCAGAGATCCTGAACGAAGAGGCCTGGGGACTAAAGAAGATGGCTTACGCTATCGACAAGAAATCTACAGGTTTCTACTTCCTGGTAGAGTTCAAGGCTGAGCCATCAGTGATTAAGACTTTGGAGACTGCTTTCCGTCGTGACGAGAAGGTTATCCGTTTCCAGACAGTTAAGCTTGAGAAGTATGCCATTGAGTATGCTGAGAAGCGTCGTAACAAATTTGGTAAAAAAGAGGAGGCTTAAACTATGGCACAGCAAGACACTGAAATCCGTTATTTGAACGCTCCTTCTATCGACACAAAGAAGAAGAAGTACTGCCGTTTCAAGAAGAGTGGCATCAAGTACATCGACTACAAGGATCCCGAGTTCCTGAAGAAGTTCCTGAACGAGCAGGGTAAGATTCTTCCCCGCCGTATCACCGGTACCTCTCTGAAGTATCAGCGCCGTGTGGCTCAGGCCGTTAAGCGTGCCCGCCAGATTGCTCTGCTGCCTTACGTAACTGACATGATGAAATAAACAAGGAGGACGCAAGACATGGAAATTATACTGAAAGAAGATATTATCGGTCTGGGATACAAGAACGATATCGTGAATGTTAAGTCTGGTTATGGCCGTAACTACCTGATTCCTCAGGGTAAGGGTGTTATCGCCAGTCCTATGGCAAAGAAGATTCTCGCTGAGAACCTGAAGCAGCAGGCTCACAAGCTGGCTGCTATCAAGGCTGAGGCTGAGAAGAAGGCAGAGGCTCTGAATGGTGTCGCTCTGGAGATTGCCGCTAAGGTAAGCGCTACTGGTCAGCTCTACGGTTCTGTAGGTGCCAACCAGGTTGCTGAGGAGCTAAAGAAGCTGGGCAAGGAGGTTGATCGTAAGATCATCACCATGAAGGATGCCAAGACTATTGGTGACTTCGTTGCTCTGGTTCACTTCCACAAGGAGGTTACCGTTGAGGTTCCTGTAAAGGTCGTTGCCGAGAATGCTGCTGAGCTGAAGGCTGCCGCTGAGGAAGAGGCTGCTATCAAGGCCGCTGCTGAGGCAAAGAAGGCTGCTGCTGAAGCTGCAGCTGTTGAGGAGGAAGCTCCTGAGGCAGAGGTAGAAGAGGCTGAGGCTCCTGTAGAAGAGTAATAACCGCTGTAAAGCAAATCATAGTTATTATACACTGTGAATCCCGATTGCTATCAAGCAGTCGGGATTTTTTGTTGTCTAGTTTTTCTAGTAGCGCTAGTCCCTCTAGTATGTAAAAAAATAACCGCCGGATTCACATCCGACGGCTTTCTCTCAATTTCTTTTGAGTTCGTGCTTGAATTACTCAGCAGCAGTGCTATCAGCAGCAACAGTGTCAGCAGCTACGGTGTCAACCTCAGCGCTATCAACCATAGCGATTGAATCTGAATCAACAGCCTCAGCCTGAGCGGTCTTGTTACCACAAGAAGCGAAAGAGATAGCTGCAACAGCAACGAACATAAATACTAATTTCTTCATTTTTCTAAGCTTTTTAAATCTGTAAAACAATCATTTGTTTATTAAAACGCTGCA
>R23__coassemble_79_pt1 | contig 68747 bp, 57 predicted proteins | sample R23__metabat2_high_PE_030 | metagenome-assembled genome bin R23 | reverse complement strand
ATAGTATAATATCGTCCAATAGCTTTGACGGGAGTATATTCACCTGATTGTGTACCGCTTGGCATATATCTGGTATAAGTTAGGCCATTTCCAACAGGTGTGAGGTCCCACGAATTCTGTAGAACCCTTTTAATATTTCGTTCCTCCAGTTCATAACGTCCAGCACATCCCCGAAACATAAGAATAGCATATATGTCCCTGAGACAAATGTCAATAGTATCAAGCCTATAACTTTCCATAATATCAACCAAGACATAAGCTATCTGCTGTTCTAATCGGCTACGGTTGCTGGCAATGATGCGGTCAAGTGCCCTGGCGTGGTAATCGTCAAAAGAGAACCACATACGAGAAAAGCATTTCGTGGACATTTCCCTATGCGCAAGGAAATCAAGAAATGCCGGTATCTCATATATCATCTTATCGAGCAGTTGGGTATCATCACTCTTAAGCTTTGCTACCTGAATCACCCAGAAGCGTGTCTCCCCAGGCTCGATAATAACAGGACGCTCCACATTGTTGCTACAGAGGATGAATTTCCCGTGAAAGTCACACTCTATACGGTCTTTGCCTTTAGCTTCAGCCTTATAGATGGTTGCCGTGCTTAGGTTCTTCAGCCGTTCTGTGTATTCCACCTTGTCGAGAAACGCTTCGTCGACCATAATGAGCAGCTTATTTGCCCAGTCAGAATTGAACTGCGACTTAAAATCTTCGTTGGTGTTAAATGTCGCATTCGCACCGAAAATCGCTTTCAAGAATTTAAGGAAGGTTGACTTACCAGTATTTCTCTCTTTTGACACCAGCATCAGAATAGGTAGTTTCTGCTTTGGCTGAAGATATAGTAGCTGGAGATAGTCAAGCCCTAAATGATAGAGATTTCCAAAGATGTGCTGCAGAAACAACCGGATATTGGGGAAGTCTGCACCGGAACGTGGCTCGTAGGGTAACGCCTGATAAAGGTTGAGCCACTTACCAATGATCGGCTGATAGTCAGTGTGTGATGGTTCGTTCGCCCAACCAACGTATTTAGGCATTTTGCTTATAATCTCATTACCACGATCTTTTCCGTAGTCTTGATATATGGCCGAAGTCGACCATGGCAACAGTTGTTCCTGACCTGAAGGATTAATCTCTTTTAAATATATCTGTGTTCCTATACGCAGGAACTTTTCATCATTATTTTCCATAATTTCCAATTATATTATGTTAAAAACCGAATAAGTTCGCAAAAAACTTGGTGGATTCGGAAATTATGTGTACCTTTGCCCTGTCGAAGGTAGAAAGTTACGCGGTTTTATTTCCGAACCCATTCCCGAACAGCAATGTCCGGGACTTTCTTTTTTTATGGCGGTCTTGCTTTCATGTCTTTTCCTTTTTTATCAGTTATCTATGCCACCCCCGGTGTTGGGGTATATCTTCTTCATGTTCTTCGTCTTGCTCGTTCTGCGGGCATTGAATAGTGTCCTCGAAAAGCACCTTCCCGTTGAAGCCGTCATCGGCCAACTCTATCAGTTGTTTCTTTAGGCCGTCCACGCTACGCTCATATTGTTCGTCAACAAGATTATAGACAGCTTTCGCCTGTCCTCGGTTTGTTGTGCGGAACTGTTCATCACCATCGATGGCAATTACATATGATTTCTCGTTCATACCTTCACTATTACTTAAGTTTGTCCTCTATTTCGGAAACCGCTGCAACCACTGTCTCTGGGTGCATCTTCGCATAGATATGCCGGAGGACTTTGGTATCCTTCCAGCCACCGATCATGGCAATGACATCCATCGGGACACCGGCATTAAGCAGGATGGTGGCACCCGTGTGGCGTGCCCAGTGTGTCGTGATGGGTTTGGTAATGCCCACTACTTTCACCACATCATGAAGATGTTGATTGTAGCGCTGGTTGCTATAGATAGGCAGCTTCCCACCATACTTCTCAATGATATCCAGAGCAGGCTGGAGCAAGGGAACGGTGAACTCGACGGAGGTCTTGCCACGGTGCCCCTCATAGATTTTCGCACCGTCACGTTCCTTGACGTTCTTCATATCGAATGCCTGGAGGTCGACATAGCTCAAACAAGTATAGCAGCAAAAGACAAAGAGGTCACGCGCCCTGTCCTGCTTGACATCTGTCAGGACGGCATTACGCAACAGCTGCAGTTCCTCGCTGGTAAGGTACTTGTTGATGGCCTCACTGTCGTCACCACGCTCAATCCGGATGCGGTCGTAAGGATTGTAGAGCATCAGACCCTCCTTCTGGGCATCAATGATAAAGCTGTTAAGGAACCGATGGTAATTGTTCCAGCGGCTACTGGCCATCATCTTCTTTTTCTTCAGATATCGATCTAACTCCATGATATGCGCTTCATTCACCTCACCAAAGCTACCGAACTTCCCATAGTCGCTGAGGAAGTTGACAATGCGGTCCCAAGCCTTCTGTCGGAGGAGAGAAAGGCCGTACTTGCGTATCGTGGCACGTTCCTGGCAGAATTCCATAAAGGTGATGGCACGTCGTTTCTTCGCTTCAATCCTGGCAGGGATGGCAAAGATGTCAATACGCCCTTCGTCTATCATCTCGTAAATGACCTGGCGAGCCTCATTCATCAGTTTGTCAAGGGTCTTGTTGATGATAGCGGCATCCATGCGGTTGACTACACGGCCATACTGCCACTCCTTAGGCAGCAGGAAGAAGCCTGTTGACATGTACTTCTGCTTTCCTTGATAGGCAATGCGAAGTTCCACCACAGCCTTTCGGGTCGGTGAAGCATGACCATATCTATTGTAGATAAAGGTAAGGATGGGTTGTCGGAGTATCTGCATATGATTTTTACTTTATAAAGGCGTTGATGATGTCGGCCTTGCGAAACAAGATACGTCCTTGCTTGTGCTGGCCGACTTTGACATGAGGTATTCTGTCTTTTATTTGACGCATGTAGGCAGGGCATACTCCTATCATCTTGGCAGCTTCTTTGGAGTCTACCATTTCGTCCGGGGCAGTGCTTATGCCACTAATACGGTTCATTACTTTGTCTGCTACTTTCTCAGACAGTATTTCTGCCAACGTGTTAATTTCTTGCTTATTCATAATCTTCTATCTTTTTTTGCTGCAAAGGAAAAAAGAAGCGCAGAATACGCCAAAAAATTACAGAAAAAAGTCTTGAATTAACTATTTTAAGACCAGTAAGGGGAAAAAAGAGCTGTAAAACGCCTAAAATGGTCGTTAAATCTCACCATGCTCTATCCCCTCATCAATCTGTTCAACCAAGAAACGGAGTTGGAAGTGACAATTGGCTAATGCCTTTATCATCCAAGTTCTGGTTGTGGCATCCAATGCATCTTCTAAGGCGACATACTCCATGAGGTCGCCAAGTTCCTTAACGTTTTCACGGTTCTCCTTCTGCCGAGATTTCAGTTCTCCAAGCAGGTGGTCTGTAAATCTTACTTCTTGTTCCATAATCACTCTAATGTTTATATAATGCCTATTTTTACTTATGTTATCACATCTTATGACGTGATATTTTGTAACATTAGAGGCCGTAAAATTATGTACAATATTGACTTCCAGCCAGTTAAAACTTTAAGTCATTGAATGTCAGGCACCAAAAAAGGAAGCCTTATCGACTTCCTTGTGTTAAAAAGTTGTCCAAGGCGGATTCGAACCACCACAAACAGAACCAAAACCTGTTGTGCTACCATTACACCATTGGACACCAATATGCGTTAAGCGGGTGCAAAGGTAAGAAATATTTAGCATATTGCCAAATTATTTCTTGCCTTTTTACTTTTTTACCCTTTTACCTTTACTTGACAATCAGCAGATAGTAGTTCTTCTTACCTTTCTGTGCCAGTAGGTACTTGCCGTCGATGAGGTCGTCGGCAGTAATCAGACGCTGCGGGTCAGTCACCTTCTCCTTATTCAGAGAAACACCGCCGCCCTGCACCATCTTGCGCATTTCGCCCTTAGAGGGGAAGACGGGAGCAACGGTGGTCAGCAGTTCGATAGCGGGCTGCCCCAGCTGATCGATGCCAATCTCGTGCTTCTCAACACCATCGAATACATCGAGGAAGGTCTGCTCGTCGAGGCGCTCCAGAGCTTCCTTGGTAGATTTGCCAAAGAGGATGTTCGAGGCCTCAATAGCCATGTCAAGGTCTTCCTTAGAGTGAACCATCACAGTGACCTCCTCAGCCAAACGCTTCTGAAGTATGCGACGACCGGGGTCCTGCTTATGCTCCTCAACGAGAGCATCAATAACGTCTTTCTCCAACGAAGTGAATATTTTGATATAGCGCTCAGCATCATCATCAGAGACGTTCAGCCAGAACTGGTAGAAGCGGTATGGGGTTGTGCGGTTACGGTCCAGCCAGATATTGCCGCTTTCAGTCTTACCAAACTTCTTGCCATCGCTCTTCGTAATCAGCGGACAGGTCAGGGCGAAGGTCTCGACTTCATTTCCCAGTGTGCGGCGGATGAGCTCCGTACCAGTAGTCATATTACCCCACTGGTCGTTACCGCCCAGCTGCAGCTTCACGCCATAGTGCTGGTAAAGGTAGAGGAAGTCGTAGCCCTGCAAGAGCTGGTAGGTAAATTCGGTGAATGACAGACCGTCGCGAGCAGTACCGTTCAGGCGCTGCTGCACACTCTCCTTAGCCATCATGTAGTTGACGGTGATATGCTTACCTACTTCGCGGGCGAAGTCAAGGAATGTGAAATCCTTCATCCAGTCGTAGTTGTTAACCATCAGGGCTGCATTGGCGTCCTTGCTTTCAAAGTCCAGGAACTTAGCCACCTGCTTCTTGATGCACTCCTGGTTGTGACGCAGCGTCTCGTCGTTCAGCAGGTTACGCTCCTGCGACTTACCAGAGGGGTCACCAATCATACCAGTAGCACCACCTACCAGGATAACGGGACGGTGACCACAACGCTGCAGGTGACGCAGCATCATAATACCACAAAGGTGACCAATATGCAAGGAGTCGGCCGTGGGGTCTGTACCCAGATAGGCTGTCACCATTTCTTTCTGCAACAGTTCCTCCGTACCTGGCATCATCTGTGCCAGCATACCACGCCACTTCAATTCTTCTACAAAATTCTTCATATCTTATTCTTATTTATTCCTTTGCACTGGGATTCAGTTACTCGTCCTTACGGTCGTCGATATTGTCCCCTTCGGTAGGAGCCATCTCTGTCTCGAAATCAGTAATACCGGCCTTAACGAGAATGTCGTACCACTGAATGAGCTTCTTGATGTGTGAGTTCTGAACACGGTCCTGATCCCATTCGGGCAATACTTTTGAGAAATATTCGTGGAGCTCGGCGGGAGTAGCCTTTTTGAAGTTGACGCTGCAGGGTTTACCACCTTCCAGGTCACGCATAGAGGCAAGTACCTTCATAAGGGGCACGTCTTCAGTCTCGGTGAACATGGCAATGTCAGCCAGTGATGTGATGCGGTCACTTCCGAAGGCTGGCATACGCTTGTGGGTATCGTCCAGAGCCTCGACGATGAGACTGTTAGTGGCACGTGTTACTAATTTGTAGAGTCCGGGCTTACCGGAGATTGCTAAAATGGTCTGTTTCATATTTCTTATCTTTTTATTGTTTTCTTAATTATATCATCAATTTGCTTGTCAAGATTCTGCTTGCCGTCGTTGACGATTTCGTAGTCGGCACGGCGCTGGAGTTCGGCTTGTGGCCATTGGCGCTGCATCCACTGGAGCGCTTTCTCGCGAGTGATGCCGTCGCGCTGCATGACGCGCTGGATACGTACCTCTTCTGGGGCGGTGACCACGATGACGCGGTCAACCAGTTTGCTGGCGCCTGACTCATAGAGAATGGCGCTCTCCATCCATTGATAACCGCTCTCCTCAAAATCACGGAAGACAGCGGGGTGGACGATGCTGTCAATCTTCTTGGCATTGGCCTCACTCTCCAGCAGGAAACGCGCAATATCGGCTTTTTCTAAGGAACCAATAAGCTGCAATAACTGCTGACGGACATCGTCCGATGTACGGATAATGCGCTTGGCGGCTTGGTCGCAGTCGTAGACTTCGATGCCACGAGTCATGAGAAGCTGGCAGACATAGCTCTTGCCAGAACCGATACCTCCCGTAATACCTATCTTCATTCGTCTTCTATCAGATAGTCTACCTGTTTGGTATCGAGAACGGCATGGCTGACACCACGCGGTACCTCGCGGAGGTAGAGGTTGCACTTCTCCTTATGACTTTCCGTAATCTCACGGTAGTCAGCAACAACCTTAAAGTCGTCAGCACGTAGAGCGCGTATCTGACTGACACCTGCCACGAAGTGTACCTTGGCATAGCGTGGGAAGGTGCGCAATACCTTGCCTTTTGGCAAGTTGAGACAGTGGATGGGTACGTTACTGATGGTCTCCTCGGTGAGCACGTCAGTGTAGAAGCGGATCTGCACACGGTCGGGGACAACCTTGACATCAGGGATGTGAGCCAGCTGACAGTCAATAGTCAGTGAGTCGCGGAAGTTGACGAAGTTGAGCGCCTCAGTATAGACGGCACGAATGCTGTCGAGTTTCTCTTTAGAAGCATAGATTTCTACGCTGTCGGGCAGATACTCCACATTTGAGATGAAGTAGAGCTGGTCAGGGATGACGCGGCCTGCCCAACGGACAGGAACGCGGCGGCACTCACCATTGTTATAGGAGAATTCCAGATGGTCGGGCTTGACGGCAGTGACCTTCGACGAGAGTTCCATACGCTGTTCTATCATGCGCTTCAAGTCGTTGGTGCCCACGACACCAGTACCACGTCCTCGATCGTAGATCTTAAACGGTATCTGGATAGTACCCAAACGATCGGTATAAAGGTAAACCATCATGACCCAACCTTTGTCGCGGATGGTGGCACGCACCGTGTCAACAGGTACTGAGGTGAGCACCACATTTTTAGGGATGCCTACTACCCGTACGGGTATCTTAATGTCCTTCTCGTAGGTTTCGTTCAGCGTGATGACCAGCCAGAAGATGCCTGAGAGGAAGAGGAAAAATACGAAGATAAGGAACTGCTTGTTGACATTGCTGAACAAGAAATTCCTGATAGTGATAAATATCCGTTTGATACCCATCGTTTCTTACCTCTCACTTCTCACCACTCACCTCTTACTTCTGCATCGGTGTGCTGGCAGTGTCCTTGTAGACGTAACCTTTGTCGACCTTGATAACTACACCGTCGGCAATCTTTACGTCGATGATGCCAGTAGCCAAGTCAATCTTCTTTACAGTACCATAGATACCACCACCAGTGACAACGGCAGTACCCTCAGAAAGGTTGTTCTGGAAACTCTGAATCTCCTTCTGACGCTTCTGCTGGGGACGAATCATAAAGAAGTACATGATGGCAAAGATGGCAACCATCATAATCAGAAAACTGGTCATGCTGCCACCGCCCTGGGCGGCCTGTGCAGCGAGAATAATCTGTGTCATGTTTATTGTCTGTTATTTGTTGTTTTCTTTGGTTCGATATGCTTGAGCATGTGACCTGTCTCAATGAGGTGGCGTGCAATGGCATCGAGCATGCCGTTGATATAGCCAGCACTGCGTGGGGTGGAGTAGAGCTTAGCAATCTCCACATACTCGTTGATGCTGACATTGACGGGAATACTGGGGAACGTCATCATCTCGGCAATAGCTATCTGCATGATGACAATATCCATATAGGCCAGACGTGAGAAGTCCCAGTTGCGGGAAGCATCACTCATGAAATGTTGATATTGATCGGCGTTCATGATGCTGGCGCGGAACAGCTTGCGGGCATAGTCTTTATCTTCCTCGCTGTCGTATTCTGGTAACAGTTCCTGATGCCCCTTCTTCTTCTCGTCAAAGCGCTTGATGGTTTTTATGACGAAAGTGTCGACAATCTCCTTGTCGTCATTCCAGTAGATGCTCTGTTCCTCCAATAGGTTATCGAGGTCAGGATTGCCTTCAATGAGGGTGCGATACAACTTACGCCACAATTCACGGTCGGCGTCATAACTGTCTTCGGTCGAGGCCATATAGTCCTGATAAATCTGGCTCTCGGTAATCTGTGTGTAGATCTTCTTCAGAAATTCTGGTTCGTCATTCCAGTTCTTCTTCTGCGTCTCCATGAATTCGTTGAGCATCTTGTTCTCCTCCAACTGCATGGCAAAGCGGTTCATGATAAACTTTTGTGACGGCATCTCTGTACCTTCACGCTGTGCACGCGATTGAGCGACCTCGACATGGCGACGAGCTTCCTGGGTGATGCCTACAATGAGGGCTAACAAGTAATTGTAAAGGTCATAGGCTTTCGACAGGCTGAATGTCAGTTCTTTCTCAGCGGTGTCGATGTTCTTACTTCCATTCTGATAGTAGGCGTAGGTTAACTGGACGACCTTAATCCTGATGAGTTCTCTGTTAATCATAATTCTTGTGTAAAAATAGCTATTTGATACTCTTATCAAGGTGCAAAGGTAGTGCAAATTAAGCAAAAAACCAAAAGAAAACGGCATTTCTTTTATTTTTTTATCCTTTTATTTTTTTATTCTCTCTTTTTTTCGTACCTTTGAAACTCCGTTTCGAAAGTACTTTCGTTCGAAAAAACAAAGAAATTTGGATTTTTCTTTGGTTTTTTGCTCACTTATTCGTACCTTTGCAGCCGCTTTTCGCATCGTGTGATGGTGGATTAAGCGCTACAAACTTAATTTTAGAGTAACACATTATTAAAAAATGAAAGAAATTAACGTAAACGGTCAGAAGCGCACCGACACAGGCAAGAAGGCCTCTAAGTTGCTTCGTAAGGAGGGCATGGTTCCCTGCAATCTGTATGGTGAGAAGAAGGGTGAGAACGGTCTGCCCGAGGCTATGGCTTTCACTGCATCAATGGCTGAGCTCCGCAAGGCTGTGTACACTCCACACGTATATGTTGTAAATCTGAACATCGACGGTAAGGAGCACAAGGCTATCATGAAGGAGTTGCAGTTCCATCCTACAACTGATGCACTGCTGCACGCTGACTTCTTCGAGATCAACGAGACCAAGGCTATCACTGTTGGTATCCCTGTTAACATCGTAGGTCACGCTCAGGGTGTTCGTGATGGTGGTCGTCTGAATCTCTCTATCCGTAAGATTGACGTGAAGGCTCCTTACAAGCAGATTCCTGAGAAGCTGGACATCGACGTTACCGAGCTGCAGCTGGGTAAGGCCATCAAGGTTGGTTCACTGAGCTTCGAGGGTCTGGAGATTGCTACTCCGAAGGAGGTTATCGTATGCTCTGTTAAGGCTACTCGTGCTTCTCGTTCAGCTGCCGCTGAGGCTGCTGCCGCAGAGTAATTATGGACAAGTACTTAATTGTTGGTTTGGGTAATCCTGGCGACGAATACGCCGAGACCCGCCACAACACTGGATTTATGGTATTGGACGCTTTCGCTAAGGCGTCCAATATCGTTTTTGAGGATAAGCGTTACGGCTATGTCGCTGAAACCACACTGAAGGGTAGAAAGGTTTTCCTGTTGAAGCCTACGACGTTTATGAACCTCAGCGGTAATGCCGTACGCTACTGGCTGAACAAGGAGAACATTGAACAGAGCCGTCTGCTGGTTATTAGCGATGATGTGGCTATCCCCGTAGGTCAGTTCCGCCTGAAGGCCAATGGCAGCAATGGTGGCCATAACGGTCTGGGGCATATCCAGCAGTTGATAGGACAACAGTATGCCCGTCTGCGTATGGGCATTGGCAACGACTATCCTATCGGTATGCAGATAGACCATGTGCTTGGACGTTTCCCTGCCGAGGAACTGGAAAAGCTGCAGCCTGCTATTAACCTCGGTGTCGATATTATCAAGAGTTTTGTTTTGGCTGGTATCGACATTACGATGAATCAGTATAATAAATTGGGTAAAGGCCCTAAGCCAACAGCAAATAGCCAAAAACCAAATGCCAATGAATGAAGCTCGCATAGATAAATGGCTATGGGCTGCACGTATCTTCAAGACACGTAGCATTGCCGCCGACGCCATCAAAAATGGTCGTGTCACCATTCAAGGCGTTAACGTCAAACCCTCACGCATGGTGAAGGTAGGCGAGGTCGTCAGCGTGCGTAAGCCGCCCGTGACCTATTCTTTCAAGATACTGCAGACCATCGAGCAGCGTGTCGGTGCGAAACTGATTCCCGGCATCTACGAGAATGTAACACCGCCCGACCAGTATGAACTGTTGGAGATGAATCGCATCAGTGGTTTCGTCAATCGTCAGCGTGGTACGGGACGTCCCACGAAGAAGGAGCGCCGTGCACTGGATGAATTCGTAGGGCCGTCACTGGAAGGTGGTTTTGACGATTTCGATTGGGACGATAGTGATGACGATAATCTTTGATATCCTATTTATAATATTAGGTGTCTGGTGCGTGCTAAAGGGTGCCGACTACTTGACGGAGGGCGCAGCCGCCGTGGCCCGTCGTATGCATATCCCTGAGATGATTATCGGTCTGACCATTGTAGCTGCCGGTACGTCTGCTCCTGAACTTTTTGTTAGCGTGGTGTCAGCTTTGAAGGGCACGTCGGATATGGCGGTAGGTAACGTGGTGGGTTCGAACATCATGAATACTATGTTGATAGTGGGTGTTGCTGCTATGGTGGCTCCGATGAATATCAGCAAGAACACCGTTAAGAAAGACTTACCGTTTACCGTTGCAGCTTCCATGCTGTTGCTGTTCCTTGCCTTCGATCATTTCTTGGGACATGTAGGTGGATTTATGCTATTGGCTGGATTCGCCCTGTTTATGGCTTATTCCATTTATAGCGCCAGTCGTTCACCAGAACCTGACAGCAACGATCAGGTCGCACAGATGTCTAAGTTGAAGAGTGCTATCTTTGTTTTCGGAGGTTTACTGCTACTTATTGTCGGTAGTAACGTCTTCGTAGACCATGCCTCGCAGCTGGCGTTGTCAATGGGTATCAGCGAGGGCGTTGTTGGTTTGACGGTAGTGGCTGGTGGAACATCGCTGCCAGAGTTGGCTACTACGGTGGTAGCTGCCCGTAAGGGACAATCTGCACTGGCCATAGGCAACGTCATTGGTTCCAACGTATTTAATATCCTGCTTATCTTAGGACTGACTGCAACTATCCATCCCCTTCAAATTGAAGGCATCACCACCATTGATATGGCAGTGATGCTCTTGTCGGTATCCTTTGTATGGATATTCTGTTTTACCCGTCTCAAGGTTGAACGCTGGGAGGGTGCCACTTTGTTGGTAGGCTATTTGGCCTACCTTATATGGCTTATCGTGTCTCTGTAGCTTTGGCTCCTGCGGGGAAAGTACCGCATACCAGTTCATTGAGGTACACTTCTAGATTGGTGTATTTGGCAGTCAGGTTGTAGGCGCTGGGTTTGAAGTCGCTAATGGATTTGTCAGTTACACCTATTGCTCTCATCTGCTCCTGTTCCCATTCGTCGGGCATGCCGTCTTTGTCTGTGTCAGTGATGGCTGTACCTGCGTTGAGGGTAGGGTAGCCTGGTGTATCGTTGACAGTGTCAATCAGCTTGCCGGTACCATTCTTGACGTCATTGACAATGCGCTCGTCCACGGCATCGCGCATTAGTGAGGCTCCCGCATAGCTCAAGACGCTGTTATATGCATTGACAGCAGACTCTGTGAAGTTCAATGTTGTCAGTCCCTCAATCCATGGGCTGTTGAGCTTGGCCATGCTCTTCGTGTCACGTGTCTCCTTAGAGTCCTGTACGATGTTGTTCCAGTCGGCATTGTTGCCGTTTACAATATTATCTTCTAAGTAGAGCTTGGCAGGATAAGCCACATTGGAAGAGATACCATGGTATTTGTTGCAGTTGCTACAGATGGAGGATAGCTGCATCAAACGATTCCTGCTGCTATTGCTGGTATTGGGACCAGCCTTATAGTAGTTGCCAATCATGTTGATATGGAAGAGCTCGTTTTCCGATGCCGTTTCACCGCCATAGGTGCTGTTGCCTCCCCAGTTATAGACCACGTTGTTAACGTAGTTGATGGGGCCTTTGTATTCGTGAGCTACGTATTCGTGGTCGAAACGCGGATTACGGCTGTCGTGATGAGCCAACAGGTTGTGGTGATAGGTGGCGTTCATGCCGCCCCAGATACCGCCATATCCGTGGTTGCCCTTGACGTGTACTGACTGTCTCAAACTCTCCGAAATGATGCAGTACTGCATGGTGAGGTTCTTGACACGCGAGAACGACGCGCACTCGTCGGTACTCCATGAGATAGAACAGTGGTCTATCATGATGTTGCCTCCATCTTTGCCACCCAACGCATCACCATCTTCAGCGTCGAAGTTATCCTTTTCACCATTCTGATCACCCATACGGAAACGCAGGTAGCGCAGAATAATGTTGCTACCACTGATATAGACAGGATAGCCCGCAATGGTAATGCCGTCGCCAGGTGCTGACTGTCCAGCAATGGTGATGTCCGACTTGTTGATGTTCAATCGGCTCTGTAGATCAATCTTTCCTGCGATAGCAAAGACGATGGTGCGCTTGCCGCTACTGATAGCTGCCCGTAACGTGCCTGGTTGATTGTCATCGGCCAGACTGGTAACAATATATACATCACGCTCGGCACCACCTGTGGCGATGGTACTGGCACCACCGTCTGCACCAGGGAATGCCAACACACGTGCTGGGGTGTAATTCTTGAGCGCTGCGGACTTCGGAGTGTTGCTGTCAGGAGAATTGCCATTGTCGTCACTTCCTCCACATGCTGTCAGTGGTAGCAGTGTTGTAAGTAGCAGAAGTAATTTGCGTAAATTTTTGTTCATTAGTCGTTTGTCACTTGACAGTAATGGGATGACATGATGCCATCCCATTACATTGTTTATTAAGTATAATGCTATAATCTTACTTAATCCAGCGTGGGTCACCAGCCTCCTTGTCCTTTACCTTCTCACTGGTAATGGTGAAGTTGCCATTAGCAGCATCCTGGAATGGATCAGCAGCGAGCTCAGTACCATCAGCGTCGAAGAATGTGATGCTAGCATCAGCTGTTGCACCAGCACTTACCAAGTTCACGGTGTTGAAGTAGAAGTTGTTCTGGAATGTTGGAATAGCAGTACTTGCCTGATTTGCAAAACCGCGTTTGTTGTTGAAGCCAGAAACAATATTGTTGGTCCAGTTGATGGTGTTGCCAGCAAAGCGGACATACAGCAGACGATAGTTTGCTTCACCATTTCCAACATTGTGCAGTGTGCAGTGATCAACAGTGATAACAGGAGTAGCTGTAACTGAGCTTGACTTGTCGTCCATACGGATGAAGTCACGGCTTGCGGCACTGTTGTAGATGGTGCTGTTCGTGATGTTGAATGTATTGTAGCCACCAGCACGACTGTCAAACATGTCACCACCAGAGCACTCTATGTTGTGGATGAGACAGTTGTTAATGGTGATGTTGTCGATGACAGCAGCTACATTGATGTAGAAGAAGCCCTTGGTGTAGTTCTTGATTTCTGCATCATGGATATACAACTTAGCATAGTTGCCCTCTTCCTTGTAGTTGAATGCCTGGTCGCCAGAACCTCCTGCGCCGTCCAGTGTGATGTTGGCGAGTTCGAAGTTTGCACCACCATAAATCTGGAAGTAGATACCCTTGATGGTTGCATTGTTGTTGGTGTTCAACACAATGTCCTTGTCAATCTTCAGAGACTTGACGGCATCTTCCTTGCCCATAGCGGCAGCATCGGTGAAGTCGTAAACAGCGTTCTCTGTCAACATGATGACTTCACCAGCCTCGGCAGCCTCAATGGCGTTCATCAATTCAAGAGCTGTAGTAACAGGTGTGAAGTTGGGTAACGTCTGTACCTGAATCTTACCACGCTGCTTGTCACCATTATAGATAAGGAAGGTATAGGTGCTCTCATAGTTCAGCTCGTCAATAGTGGCCTTACCAGCAGCAATCTCATCAGCGGTAAGTGTGTGAGTCTTGATAACCTCACCGCTCTTCTGTACGTCGATTCTGGTTACTGCAACACCTGCAGGCCATGTCAGCGTGATAGAGGTCTTGGTGATATCGCTTGTGGGGACATTGTTGAAAATCTGCTCGGTACCAGTCTCAAAGGTTGTAGCAGCCCATTTTGACTCCATATTCTTGCCAATGGCTTTTACACGGACAGAATAAGTTGTCTCACCTTCCAGCGTGCCGGGTTCCAGTTTCCATGAACATTCGGCGCGAGCAATCTTTTCGTCTTCTGTAAGCTGTACGGTCTTCTGGTAAGCAGGTGTACCGCTAAAGGTCATATTGGCATCGTCAGCATACATCTCAATCTGATATTGCTCTGCAGCAGAGATGGCAAACCATGTCACTTTCACACCTGTGGTGTTCTGCACCTTTGCCTCGATATTTGTCGGACTGAACAAGCGGTTGAACTCCACGCTTGTCATAGCTTCGTCCGGGTCGGAGCAAGCGGCCGTTCCCATAAGGGAAAGACCGATTGCCATAACCATCGTTAATTTATTCGTTATTTTTTTCATGATTCGTTGTTGTTAATAGGTGATTATTCGCCGTAACCGAAGTTGTTCACAAGTTGACCATTACTGCCAAGGATGAAAGTACGCCAGATAGGCCAGAACATCTTGGTGTTAGGATCATTGATGTACAGATTGTTGATGTACTTTGTAACCTTCTGGTCGTTCTCCGAAGAGGCATCGCCAGTCAGGTAGAACGCATTCGTATTGTTTGCGTATGTAGCCTTACCCTCAGCATCTGTCTGACCTTCTTCCAGACCATACAGTGTATATCCGTCAGCATCAGTTGACTCTGCGTCTAGACCGTCGTTGTAGTAAAGCTTTGCAGGATAGTTGGCATAGGCGCCAGTACGGTTAGCCAGATCAATCATCTTCTGCTTGGTCTCAGCCAGTTTCTCGCTTAGCTTACCCCAACGCATCAGGTCTACTTTACGAAGAGCTTCACCTGCAAACTCAAACTTACGCTCATCTTCTACCAACAGCTGGAAAGCATCCTGTGAAGAAGCTGCAGCAATCTTGGAAGCAGCAAGGGCAGAACCGTATGCACGATCCATTACAGGCTTGATGTACTGAGCGGCATTGGCAGGGCCGTTCAACTGGTTCTCTGCCTCAGCAGCCATCATGTAGATGTCTGCATAGCGCATTACCTGCCAGTTGATACCGTCGTCATTGCTTGATGTTACCAGTCGTGACATCCACTCATAGCGAAGCTTACCAAAGCTCCAGCCGCCACCAGACATACCACTGATAACCTTCACGCTACCTTCATACTTCTTTGTCGATGGGTTTTGAACGCCACCCTTCCACTGGTAAGGGATACACGTGATGTTACGGCGTTTGTCATTCTTGTCATAGTCATACCACAGGGTAGGAGTAGGACCAATCTTACCACCACTGGCCAGCTCTGTCCACTGGTCTTTGTCACCGTGCTTTACACCATAGGTCCAGCATACGCGACCACGACCTGCAGAGAATGGAATCTCAAAGAGAGACTCGCTACCAGCGGTAGCATCTTCATTACAGAGTGCCTTGAAGTTAGCTTCGAAATCAGCTGGCAGCGTGTTCTTGCCAGAGTTGATGATGCTGACACACTCGTCACGGGCGATGGTAAACATCTGCTGACGCTCAGTAGCATCAGCCAGGTTGTAGCGCAGTTCAGAGCTGGTGCGGTCATCCTCAGTAGTAGGCCACTGTGACTTACCAGCCAGGAAGAGGGCAATACGTGCACGCAGACCTTTAGCAAACGACTTGCTGACACGCTCAACAGAAGCGGTATACTTGTTCTCGTTAGGCCATCCTAAGTAATTCTCGGCTTCTAGCAGGTCGTCTATGACTTTCTTCAGCACCGTTACGCGGCTGGTCTTTTTCAGATAGATGGTCTCAGAAGTAATGGGAGAGAAACGGTAGGGAACGTCGCCCCATGCCTTCACGAGATCAAAGTAAATCATGCCACGCAGGGTGAGCAGTTCACCATAGAGCTGACGCATGTTTGCATTGGCAGCATCGTCAATGTTACCATATATTTTTATGGACTCAATAGCCTTGTTGGCACGTTCGATACCTTCATACAACTTTGCCCAAGCATTGTTGTCGGTGTTCATGTACGAGTTGTCAACAGCAGCAGAGTAAACAGCCATAGAGGCTTCCTTGTCTGTTGAAGGGTCACCGACACCACCATAGTTGTTGAAGATCTCGGCATCGTTGTTAGTACCGAAATAGGTGATGTAACGTCCACGATAGGAGTTCGTCTCACCGAATGACTGGTGCATACCCATTATAGCGGCATCTGCCAGCACCTCTGTAGAGAAGATGATGTCTTCACTCATCGCAGACTTGTTAGGTGCATCCAGAGGATCACTGCAGGATGCCAGAGTCAGTCCTAATGTGGCGATACCTAATATAAATTTATTGTTGTTCATAATAGTTTTCTTTGTAGATTAGAAATTCAGGTTCATACCAATGACAAACTGGCGGCTCTTGGGATAAGCAGAGAAGTCGACAGCAGGTGTCAGATTAGTCTTGCGGATAGAAGAAACTTCAGGATCAGAACCTGAGTAGTTCGTAATCGTGAATACGTTGTAGCAGGTAGCATATACGCGCAGTGAACTGATATGAGCTTTATTCGTGATGTTGCTTGGCAGGGTGTAACCCAGTGTCAGCGTAGCCAGACGAAGGAATGAAGCATCCTCTACACCGTAGTCAGAAAGAATATACTTCGTGGTGTATGGAGTCCACATGGTAGTGTTGGCGTTGAGTGCAGCCAGTTGGTCGGCACTGTTCCAGTCCAGCATCTGACCGTTGCCATCGATGTAGGTCCAGCGCTTGCCTGCTGCCATCTCGTCAATCAGGTTCCAGTAAACTTCAGCCTTACCAGTCTGAGTGTACTGCAGCTTGTTGGCATTGTAGACATCGTTGCCGATGCTCCAGTTGAAGTTTGCGGCAAGATCGAAACCGTAAGCACGAGCGTTGATATTGAAACCACCGATGCACTTAGGATTGGTGTTACCAATAATCTGACGGTCTTCACTAGTCACTTTGCCGTCACCGTCTGTGTCGGCGAGCTTCATCATACCTGGCATCACTGAGGTGCCGAGAACGCCGGCAGCGTCAGCCACGCCATTCTTCAGTACCCATTTGCCCTGAGCCTGAGATGCTGCAATGTCGAAGTCGCTGACCTCATAGCGGCCATTGCTTACGTAACCGAATATCTGTCCGATAGGTTCGCCTACCTTGATGATGTAGTCGTTAGCAATTTCTGTAGATGCCCAATTGGTGCGGATGTTGTCAAGAGACTCCAGCGAACCAAGGTCAAGTACCTTATTCTTATTAAATGATACGTTAGCGCCAATGGTCAGACCGTAGTTCTTCTTGTTGATGGCATTCCAGGTGATAGAAGCCTCGAAACCAGTATTGCGAGTCTCACCCATATTACGATACTGATAGTCGTAGCCTGTACCTGATACGGGGAACTCAATCAGCAGGTCCTTGGTGTTGTTCCAGTAGAACTCGAACGTACCGTTAATCTTTCCACCGAAGAGCACATAGTCCAAACCGATGTTACGGGTGATGGTCGTCTCCCACTTCAGGTCGGGGTTGCTCATGGTTTTTGATGGTGCCCAGTAGCTGGTATAACCGTTAATCCAGCTTGTGGCCTTGGGTTCATACTCCTGAGCGAGTGATACACCAGAAGGGATATTGTTGTTACCAGCAGTACCATAGCTCACGCGCAACTTCAAGTCGTCGAGCCACTTCTCGGTGCCCTTCATGAAAGGCTCAGAAGAGATACGCCATGCAACAGCTGCTGAGGGGAAGTAACCCCAACGGTTGCCTTCAGCAAACTTTGAGCTACCATCAGCACGGAAGGTAAAGCTCAGCAGGTACTTGCTGTCGAAGTCGTAGTTGGCACGACCGAACCAAGACAGCAGCTTGTCATCTGGATAGAAGTAGTCGGTAATCTCATAAGGAGTACCCTGTGTGGTCAGGTTCCAGCAGTCCTCTACAGAGAAGGAGAGGGGGAATCCGTGAGCGGTGTTGGTCAACAGTTCGTTCTTTTGATGAACAAACTCTTCACCAATCATAGCATTCAGGTGGTGCTTGCTGTTCTTACCAAAGAGTTCCTTGAAGTCGTAGTTCAATGTGTTGGTATTACGAATCTTCGAACGGTTCTGCTTGGTCAGCGTAATAGCGGGCAGACCCTGATTTTCCTTTGCAGGTACATTCTGAACATAATAGGTAGAAGAGCCATAGAACATTTTGTTGTCAGCACGATAGTAGTCGTAGCCGACCTCACTCTTGAACTTCAGGTTCTTATAGATCTCCCAGGTGAAGGCACCGCCCATGTTCAACTGAACGCGCTCCTGACGCTTGTCATTGTCTCTGATAGAAGTCAGCGGACTAATGAAGTTGTTGCTGGCATCAGTGTCTTCGTCGTCACCAGTCAGACCGGCAACGGGGAATGGAGAGTACTGCACAGCCAGGCGCAGACGCTTGTCAGTATTGTAGGTACTGCTCTGCTCGTTGGCACCAGAACCGTCAATCTTTGTACGTGAGAAACGCGTTGTGAAATCCAGTGACACCTTCTTGCTGGGCTTATGGTTCAACTTCAGTGACAGGTTGTCGCGCTTGAAGCTGGAGCCCTGCATAATGGCCTTGTCATCAATATGAGCATAGCTGAAAGCATACTTCATCTTGTCGGTACCACCATTGATGCTCAAGTTGTGGTTGAAGGTATGTCCAATGCGTCCATAAGCCTGATCCTGCCAGTCGTTGGTATCCACATTGTCGTACATGTCCAGATCCTCGAAGTTGCCAAAGAATTTGCTGTACTTCTCGGGCTTTCCCTTAATCTGCCACAACTCATACTGCCAAGAGGCATAGTCGCGGGCACTGAGTACATCGTACTTCTTGGCCATCTTCTTCCAGCTGTAGTAGACATTGTAGCTGACGTTGGTCTTACCTTCCTTGCCGCCCTTTGTTGTTACCAGGATAACACCGTTGGCACCACGGCTACCGTAGATAGCGGTAGAGGAGGCGTCCTTCAGTACAGTGATGTCCTCGATGTCAGAGGGAGCGATATCACTGATGCTCTCTACGGGGAATCCGTCAACGATGTAAAGGGGCTCGTTTGACTGAGTGATAGAACCGCCACCACGAACGCGGATGGTGACATCTGCATCAGGTGAACCTTCAGTAGTCGTAATCTGTACACCAGCCATCTTGCCCGTCAGTGCCTCTGTTGCGTTAGCAACGGGGACCGCAGCAATAGCGTCAGCACCTACTGTAGCCACGGAACCGGTGATGTCCTTCTTGCGGACAGAGCCATAACCGATGGCTACGACTTCCTGCAGGGTGGTGGCGTCGTCTTCCAGGACGACAGCGATTTCTGACTTTCCTTTGGCATTGACAGTCTTCGTCTTCATACCGATGTAGCTGATGACGATAGGCTTGCCTGCCGATAGATTGATAGTGAAATTTCCGTCGAAGTCAGTCACACCACCATTGCGCGTACCTTGTTCAATAACGCTAGCGCCAATGACTGCCTCGCCCTGAGAGTCTTTCACGTTGACCTTGACGGTCTGTGCACTGATGCTACCTACAAACAGTAGGAATGCCAGCAGAAGCGCACTTCGCATACTCTTCATTTTAATAGACATAAATTAGTAGTTTAAATTATTAATTAATAAATTATGTTATTTGGTTGCAAATGTACTAAGAAAACTTAACATAACCAAACTGTCGCGGTCTTTTTTATCGTAAACGTTTGCGATTATTTACGTAAAAAGGGGCGGACATTTGTAGTGTCCGCCCCTATTATAAATAATGTATAGTTACTTACTTAATCACCACTTTTTTACCATTGATGATGTACATTCCCTTCGTTGCCTTGTTGACACGCTGACCAGCGAGGTTGAAGATAACCTGCTCGCCACGCTCAATAGCAGCATTGATAGCCTGGATGCTGGTGCCTGTGTAAGCCACTTGTTTAGCCTCACCGAAGCCACCGCGAGCGTTAGCTGCACGAATAGTCAGTTTGTCACTCTCTGCATTTGCCTCGACGGCCATGCTGCTTCCAGCAGTGATGCCTACGAACTCGCCATTCTTCTCAATCATATATGCTATAGCGCCATCGTTGGCAGGAGTCCATGTTACAGTGCCGTTAGCAAACTCTGCTGCGGGAGCCTCCAGCTGCTTAGCCAGCTGAGCAGGTTTCCAATCGCCGGCAAACATCTTGTCGTAGCTGTATGCAGCAGCCTGGTCAGCAGTCAGGATGGTCTCGAACTCACCTCCATAGGAAGTGATAATATTGCTGGCAGGAATGATGTCTGCACCTGTCGCATCCTTCGTGCTATACTCACCAAATACCTTAGGATCAGTATTGTTCATACCCTTTTCAATCCAACGCTTGGTGACGATGGTGTTCTTGGCATTGTCGTCCAGCGTAGTGTTGAGGTAAACACAGATTGGAGCGTTCTGCCATGTACGTCCGTAGTTCCAGCTACCCTGGCCGTTAGCCAAGTCAACAATTGTGCAACCGTCGAATACGTATCCGAAGTTTGTATTTGTTGTAGGAGCAGTGATGGTACGACTGCCGCTGCCGTCCTTAGCACGCGGCTCCAGCGAGATGGTTGTATTCTGGAATCGAACATCACCACCACCACAGATGAAGTCTACTGTACCGTGGATATCAGAGTTCTCCCAGTAAGCCTGCTGGCTGTTGTTAGAACTATAGTAAGTATCCTGGTATGACAGCATGCGTACATTCTTACCGATGGTCCGTGTACCTCCATCCTGCAGTACAGCCGCACGTCCGGCAGAGCCAGCCTTGTAGTAGTCGAGTGCGTTCTGCAGTGTCAGATCCTGCATGTATAGGTCTTTTGACGTATTGATGAAGAGTTCTGCCTTACCAAGACCCTCGTTCTCAGTAGCAGGAGTGTTCTTGATAATAACATTCTCCATTGACTGACCGATAATCGATACGTTCGTACCACTAATGCCTGTCAGAGTTGCCTCACCCAAGTCGTATGTACCGTTAGGCAGGAATATCTTGGCATTGGGGTCTGCTGCAACAGCGTTAATTGCCATAATTAGGCTTGCGCCGTCGTTAGCAGGAACAATGTAGTAGCCAGACTCATCCTTTGCCAAAAAGTCGCTGACATTATAGACAGTCACTTTGTGCAGGTAAGCCTGAGTAGCGAAGGTAAACTGCAGTTGACCGGCAGGACCCTCGTAGTTGAGGACAGCCGTACCACCGTCTGCTTCTGCCTTAGCGGGAAGATTGTCGGTAACCACTCTTCCTTGTGAATCGACGACTGTGATAGTTGTACCATTACCATACTGGCAGAGGTTGAGCACAATCTGGGCCTTGCTTGTTACAGCAACGGTGAAGCTACCACCATCGGCAAAGGTGAAGCCGTGGTTGTTGTAGTAGGTACCACCCTCTACGCTGAAGTTCTCGTGGTCCTCAGGATAGAATGTAGCCTGTGTCAGGTCGTAGGTCTGGATGCTACCTACGGTAGGAGCCTCTTCGATAGGTGTTACACTGGCGTTGACTGTAACGTCTGCATTGACAATATCGGTAGCCTTAACCTTAATCTTGCTGTTGTAAACCCATCCGCGGAACTTCTCGCCCGCAGGAATCGTCAGGTCTGCCTCTGTGTAAGGAATCTCACCAATAGGATCGCCCTCATAGACGGTCTTCTTACCCAGCACTCCACCGTTCTGGTCTTTATAGGTAACGGTTACTTCATGTACATCTGTAGCCTCGGCCTTGAAGTATGGCAGGTAGGCAATCTCGCTGAATGTCAATGTGGTGGGCTCACCAACATAGATATAGGTAGCGGCAGCACCGTCCTGGTGGTAACATGTGGCAGTCCTCAGGTTAGGAGTAGCCAGCACCTCGCCGGCTGCATTGGTTACCTTGCAGTTAGCGGGATTAGCATACTGACATCCACCAATGGTAAACTTCACAGTACCGTCAACAGGAACGGTAATGGTAACATTGCCATAGCCGTGACTGTCGTTGCGCTGTGTACCGTTGAAGGTTACACCAGCAGGCAGGGTAGAAGCATCGAAAGCACCACTCAACTGCTCGTTGGTAATCTCGAAGTCAACGAACTGGCGGGGAACATCTTCCTTGAAGACAATCTTGGAGAGCACACCCTCTGAACCTGTCTTACGGTTAATATAGATACCTGTTACCTCGGCAGGAATGTCTATGCTACCAGTACCTGGACTCTCAGCAACAGCAACCTCGCCAATGAGGTCACCCTTAACGCCCACATTGTCAGCACCAAGTGTACCTGTGCTAACATTGACAGCATAAGCATCGGCAGTCTTACGGTTACCAAAGGTCAATGTCAACTTACCAGCAACAGCTGGCTTCTCGAAATATGCCCAGCCAGAGCTGTTCAACTTCACACCGTGCATACCGTTGTTGGTGCCTGCTGGGTCGTTGACATAAGCGCCATAGTACAATCCATTGTCTGGACCAGTGGTAGGAATATCCTTATTGGTGTAGTCCCATACCAAGAGAACTGGGTCGTGGGGCTCAGGAGTATCTTCTATTGCTTCTGCTTTGAAGTATGGCAGATAGGCAATATCGCTGAAGGTCAGCGTGGTGGGTTCGCCATCATAGGTATAGGTAGCGGCAGCACCGTCCTGATGGTAGCATGTGGCTGTCTTCAGGTTAGGAGTAGCCAGTACCTCGCCAGCAGCATTGGTTACCTTGCAGTTAGCGGGATTAGCATATTGGCATCCACCGATTGTGAACTTCACTGGTTTGTCAACAACAACAGTAATGGTTACGTTACCATAGCCGTGACTGTCATTGCGCTGTGTACCGCTGAATGTTGCACAAGCAGGCAGAGTAGAAGCATCGAAAGCACCACTCAACTGCTCGTTAGTAATCTCAAAGTCCTGGAATGCTACAGGCTCTGGCTCTATTTCGGTAGCCTCTGCTTTGAAGTATGGCAGGTAAGCAATATCGCTGAAGGTCAGCGTTGTGGGTTCGCCATCATAGGTATAGGTAGCGGCAGCACCGTCCTGATGGTAGCATGTGGCTGTCTTCAGGTTAGGAGTAGCCAGTACCTCGCCAGCAGCATTGGTTACCTTGCAGTTAGCGGGATTAGCATATTGGCATCCACCGATGGTGAACTTCGTAGGACCATCAACGGCAACAGTAATGGTTACGTTACCATAGCCGTGATTGTCGTTGCGCTGTGTACCGCTGAATGTTGCACAAGCGGGCAGGGTAGAAGCATCAAACTCACCACTCAGCTGCTCGTTGGTAATCTCGAAATCCTGGAATGCAGCAGGTGTGTTGGGCTTCTCGTCTTCTACATATGTAATAGCAATTTTACGAATACCGGTTTTGCCATTTGAAGCATTGGACAGTGTCAATGACTTAATATCTGTTGCATCAGTAGTGAAGGTCTGAACACTCTTGTTAGCAACTTTAGCTGCGGTAGAAGCTTCTATTGCTTCACCGTTTGCATCCATATATGTTGTAGTCCACCCCTCTGGTTCAACGAAAGGATAGCTGTTGGATAGTGTTACTACAATCTTTGTGATGTGAGCAGAAACACCGTCTTTTAGGGAAATGGTAAGAGAACCGGTCTTGTAGATGCTCATTTCATCTTTCTTGGCATAGCCTAATGATGAGGTGAGACTGATGTCAGTAAGTGAAATCTCTAAGTCACCTCCAGTGCTACTAGTTCCTGCTTTGACAACCTCGTAGCCTTTGTCTTCATTATTGAAGTTGGCAAGGTCAACTACGGCAGTATGTTCGTCGCCTGCAGCACGGAATGTGGCATAAATGCCTCCTCCAAACAGCATAACGAGCATGCTGAGAAGTGATAAACGTAAAAGTCTGTACTTCATAATTGTTTTGGTTTTAATGTTAGTAAATTATTCTTGTTTTGATTTGTTCCTTGTTTTGGCAGAAGGGCCTATAACTCTGCAAAGATACACATTATTTATTAATATGGTACTTTTCCCATCATCTTTTTTAACTTAAAACTGACGTAAACGATTGCGAAAGTGTAGCACGTACACATACCAGTTTTCAAGAATGTTGTTGCCAGTTGCCACTTAGCATACTTATTAATCTGCGACGGCTGTCAAAAATATCTACGATAGTTGTCGTATATATGTTCGACGGCCTTCGCACATAACATAAAGACTTGATACGATGAATAAGGAAGGCTGATATGGGTGGTAAGTATGGCTAATACGTAACGTGCTTAGCTGTAATCGGTTATGGGATAACTGTATATAGAGACGGCTTAGCTGTTGCCGCTGTGGTTTATAAATGAAAACTCAGAAAACAGACTAAATTTAACATTTGTTTTGATATGCTGTAAAGAAATCGGAACCAATTGGTAATAAAGGTGTTACAATATATAAATGCAAAATATTGCTATTTATCAACAAAACTGATAAGAAGAATCAAAGAATAATAGTATCTTTGCAACATCAATTTGAATAGTCATTAAGAACCATTAGTATGAAAACAATTTACGAATGCTCTCAAAGCACAGGGGTAAAATGGATTACCGTCATTTTCTTCCTTGTTATTGTGGTAGTCACAGTAAAATTTGTAACCCGATTAAAATCAACTTGTTAGGCAGTTCGCAATTGGTAACTGCTAACGGATAAGAAACGAGCTGAATGCTTTCGTCCGCCTTAACTTGCTTCTTACCAAAGAACACTTTTTCTGTTTGCAAAGGTAGTAAATAATTCCTAAACTCAGCACGTTTGCCACAACTTTTTTTCTTTTTTTATTTCCTTCGGCAAACGAACAAATTCCACTTTTATTACATCGGTTGCTTTGCTTCCTCAACTTTCCTCACGGCTGACGTGCTCGTCGTTGGGCTGTCCTTTGTTGCTGTATCACATTATCAGGACAAGCCAGATAGAGTGCTATAGAAACGGAGCGGCGAGAAGATAGCACGCTAACTTCTCTTGTTGCCACTCCCTGCGGACGGCCTCAATGACGGCAGTCGGCTGTGAGGACGGGAGGAAGCATTTGAAGAAAAGCATTCAGGCATCCCACATTCTGTATCTTTCGCATCGTACGGGTACGACGGGAGAGATACAGAGAGTTGTTTGCTAGTGGGCAATCCCCACAAGAGTGCGTTGTAAGAGCTAGGCAGATGATAAACATTTGTCTGTCTATTCCAATGCACACTTGCTTTATATTTACTATCCTTATTAACGCAATATTGGGCTGATTGTTGCCTTAAATTCACTTATTGCCAAACAAATCTTTCTCGTTTCCAGCAACGAGGCGGGCGGTAAGACCGTCCTCTATTTATTAATGTTCCATCCTGTCCAATCTTCGTTTCCCATCAAGACAGAAAAGCAGCAGGGCGATGAGAAAGAGGGCCTTCCAGACCTTTCTGTAAATGGCGAAGTGGCGCACGGCATCGTCCCTGACCTTTAGGCGTGATGCCTCGGTGATGCCGTCAATGCCACGCGCAGCGTTTTCCTGCTCCGCAATCCACAGATAGATGGCTTGCAGTCCCCCGTCGCCGCCCCACAGCAACAACAGCAGCAGGGCGGCAACGAGTGTAAGTATAAAAATGACGAGAATGGTCTGTTTCACTTCTTACTTTAATTGTTTGACAGGGAATGTGAAATAGGTGTCCGGGAAAGGTTCGTCGCGGAGCGTGAAGTGCCACCACTCGGTGTCAAGGGGCTTGAAGCCGTGGGCAAGCATAGCACGACGGAGGATCATGCGGTGCTCGAACTGCTCGGCGGTGATGCTGCGCTTCGGCTCGGCAGGACTCTTGCTGTTATCACCCGTGTACTGGCCAGTCTCTGGATTGCCGCAGAAGTCGGGATGACTCTCTGGACCGAACCAGTCGAACGTGCCGCCCATGTCGAGTTCCTTCTCCGTCCGCATATCGAAGAGGGTCAGGTCAACCGTGGAGCCGCGTGTGTGGCCGCTCTTCTCCATGATATACTCTTGCTCGAAGAGCACGCTCTTGTCGAGGTCGGGGTAGAAGAATTGCTTCATTTTCGTGTCCGAGAGATCTGCAGCCCAGCGCACGAAGTGGTCAACTCCCTTCTGCGGGCGGTAGGCATCATAGATTTTCAGCCTGTATCCTTGCGCCATCACGTCGTCACTCACTTCTTTCAAGGCTGCGGCGGCTTGTTTGGTAAGGAGTGCCGTCGGTTCCTCGTAGCCGTCAATGCGGGTTCCTACGAAGTTGTATGTGCCGTAATAGCGAATCTCCAGGATGGCATCGGGCACGGCTTCGCTGAGGGTTACAAACTGACTGCTGTCATCGGTCGGGCTGACCACAGGATTGTCGTCCTCACTGTCACAGCAGGTTATCATACATGCGCCGCAAATGATTACGAGGATGGCGGCGAGCATCCAAAGTTTCTTTTGTTTCATATACAAATTACTCTTTAATCAATTGAGCTTCGCTCGAATCATCTCACGCTCGGCAGAGCTGATGCGAGCATCACTCTGCATTCGCTTACTCGATGAATTCAAAATGCTGGTAGTCCTTGCGGGTGGTCCAGTCGCCGCCCCACTCGAAGCCGGCGGCAGTGAAGAGGCGGAAGCAGAGGTCGTTGTGGTCTATCTTGTAGGGGAAGTCCCAGTCGCGGTTGCAGTACGCCTCCGCCGTGGCGGGCTGGATGAAGAGCGAGCCGTCGTCACGAACTTTATAATAAGGATTATAGAGTGTGTTGATGTCGATGGCCAGTCCGCGGGCATGCTTGGAGAGGTTGGTGCTGCCAGCGATGTTGCGATAACAAAAGCACGACGAGTTGTTGTCGCGCATCTGTGTCTCGTCGTCGGCATCATAGACATCGGGGAGGAGCATCCGCTGGATGGGGTACTTGGCATCGAAGAGTTGACGCAGGATACTAACCACGCGGTCGGCAATCTCCTTGTTTACTATCATCTCGCCCACGTGCATCTGGTTGTCGTAGTCCCAGTGCAGGGCGCGGATGTGGCGCAGGTCGTCGCGCCCGATATAGGGGTTCTCCTTAAAGGTCTTGCCCTGCATCCGCTCCCACACGCCGTCAGGAATCGGCTCGGCAGCAAAGCACTTGTCTATTCCGCCAAAGGCATCAACGGCTTCCTGACTCACGGTTCGTCCAGCCTGCCACTCGGTGAGTGGCTTCACATCGACGGGAAAGGTGAAGTCGGTCTTCGTCACGCCGTCTCCATAGATAGTCTTGAAGTCATCGCGCATGGAGATGACGTTGTAGCCGGCCTGTCGCCACTGGTTGCCCAGCGTGAGGGCCTTTTCGAGGTTTGCATGGTCGCGCTGGTCGTCGTCGGCAATGAGCATGAAGGCCGCTGAGCGGTACTTGGGATTGCTCAGGGCATAGTTGTGCATGGCCGCGTCGCCGCCACTATTACCGAACGACAGCACAGGCACCTTGCCTATCTCCTGCGAAATCTGCAACACCTTGTTGGTTTTCAGGTTCTTGATGATGAGTTCGTCGGTGCGCACGAGGTCTTCCTCACGGCCGTAGGTGTGGTTCACGCCCTCCTCCGTGCCTTGACTGGTGGAGCGCAGTTTCACGTCCATGCCGATGACGCGGTTAGGCTCGATGCCGATGCGTTCTACCAGTGCGCGGCAGATGAAGCGGTCGCTGCCTGAGACGACATAATACGTAAAGCCATTGTCCTTCAGATACTCAAACACCTGAAGCATGGGCTTGTAGAAACTCTCGCCGTAGGTCATGCCTGAAAAACCGTTGGCGGGCTGCTGGGCGTAAGCCTTCACGTAGGCGTCAAACTCGGCCAGCGTCATGCCGGCGTACGCCTTGGCGGCTGCGTAGGCATGCTTCATGTCGAAGTGGTCGGGCAGTTTTTTGCCGTTGCGTACGAAGTTGCGAATCTCCTGTGCCGTCTCCATCACGTCCTTCGGGGCTTCGTAGTCGGCATCGTCCAGTGCGCGGTATTCCAGCAAGTTGTACTCGAAGTAAGATGGGTAGAGCTCGCCGACAAACGTGCCGTCCATGTCGAATGTGGCGATGCGGTCTTCTTCGCGGATAAAGTTCTTGGAGGTGGGACTTGTCACGTCTTCCACGTATTTCTGTAGTGCCGTCAGCGCCTCGCACTGGTTCCATAGTGTGAAGTATTCCTTCTTCGCTGGGGTGGTAATGGCGGCATCATCGTTGTTTCCGCACGAAACGAATACACTTGTGCCGCAAATGAGGATGGCGGCAAGCATCCATAGTTTCGCTTTCATTGTATGCTTATTCCTTTATTATGATCGAAGATTTGTTTGCAAGCACGTGTCGGGGAGATTACTCTCATTTCCGGCCTTTTGGGCCAGACCAAATTGCGGTGTATGGCTCGACGAAACACTCCAGGTTGGGTTCCTGCTGGTTCAGTTTCAGCCAGCGGCTCCAGCCGGTAAGATTGTCGAAGCGCAACTGGCCGTAGGTGGCGTCGAGGGTGGATTGCCATGAGCCTAATTCCATACGCGCGCCGTCTTCATCCAGCAGCAGGTAAATCTTGCCGTCGGCATCGTAGAGATAGAGATCGTATTCCCCCTTCTTCTCCTCGCGTTCCGTTTTGAGGATGTAGTGGCCCTGGCAGCCGAGCAGCACGCTGAGCGACACAGTGTGGCCGTTCTCGATCAGCCACTTGCTGTTCTCCTGTTGTACGAAGTAATTGCTGTAGGCCTTTGCCAGAGTTATGCTTGCATCGCCAAACACGTCATTGGGCAGTGCAGCGTAGAGGCCGAAGAGGTAATTCATGAGGTCGAATTCGGGCTGTTCACTCTCCACACGATAGGCATTGGCGGTCACCTCGTCGATCTTCGCCCGCACCTCGTCGCCCCCGTTCTGGTAGGCATCGGTCAGACGGTCGGTGAAGGTCTTGAGCGCAGCGCCGAAGGCATCAATATCAGCCGTGCGATAGATGCTCAAGTCGTGATAGTAAGGGTCGCTATCGTTTTCATGGTCCTTGTCCCAGGCCGCAACGCTGAATTTGGCAAAGCGTTTCAGGGCCTGCTCCAGGTCGTCGGGGTTGGCAGAGAGGGCTTCCACCAGTTCTGTGTAGTTGCCGCCATCGCCGGGCACGAGGAAGGTGGAGAGCATGAGGTAGTCGGTCACGGGGGCCAGTTCGAAGTGATATTCAACCGTGTTCATTAGGCAGGCATCGCAATAGACCACGCTGGGGCGCACCGAGGCGTGGCTGATGGCCTGGGCGAGTGTCTTGGCTGTGAAGTGGGCGCCATTGTGGCCGTTGTCGTAGATTACGCCACGGGTCTGTCGGGCGGCGGCAGCGTCGGCTGACGGCAACTCGGCATGTGGCAGATAGCCGCCGCCGTGGTCGCTCATGATGAGGATATACTTTCGGGCGGGGCATGTCTTTGCAGCCCAGTTGATGAAGTTGGTGAGCGAGTCGGCACGGCTGATGTCGGCGTTGTCGGGACCTATGAGGTTGCCGGTGATGGCAGCATTCATGGCTTCCTCCGTGTCGGCGTCCTGGGCTACCACGAAGCGAGTGGTCTTTTCGGCATACGGATAACAGTCCTTGATGCTTTCGACAAATGCCACTTCCTTAAGATTGTTGGGGTCCGCATTCTTCCGTAAGTGCTCGTAGGTTTCCTGCATAGCCTTCAGGGTAGAGAACTTGAACTGTACGCAGATGCTCACGTTCTTGCGGCTCTCCGTGTCGGACTGGAAGAACTGCCCGATGTTCTTCAGCAGATACAGGTCGAGGTTGCCGCCGCCGTGACCGTAGTAGATGATGGTGTAGTCGGCCAGCGGTTGCTGCGGCTCGTCGGGGTTAATTACTGGATTGTCGTCGTTGTCCGACGTACACGATGTGAATACGCTTGCGCAGCAGATGAAGGTGGCGGCGAGCCCCCATTTCATTAACTTTTTCATATTACTTATTATTTTTTTATTCAGTCCATGTGTAGTTGAATTTAATCCTTGGATTTCATTCATTCAAGCGGGCCACCACCGTTGCTTGTAGGATTGCCCCAAAGCACTTGCTGGTTGGTGCGCAGCCAGTTGCCCCATCCTGTCAGTTTGTGGAAGGTGGTCTGCTCGTAGCCTTGGTCGAAATTGCACAGATGATTGGGAACAAAATAATCAACAAGAGGCAATTTGGCGGCATCTGCCGTGTAGAATTTGTTGTTGGCCAGGCAGATGCTCAGCGTGTAGTGGTCCAGATGCTGTTCGTTCGTGCTGACGTCGGCATAGTGGACGAAAGCTTCGCTGAAGGCTTTGTCCAGATCGGCAGAGATGGCAGCCATTTCTGTGTCGCCAGTCTCTTTTGCCAACCAATGTGCATAGTCTGCCAGATCGACAAAGGGATTCACGTAGGTTAACAGGTAACGCTGCTCGGGGGACACGTCATTTAGAATGAGGGTATGGAACCGATATACCTTCTGCGTAGCACTGTCGATGGCATCCTTCTGCGTGGGGTAGAGAGCGACGAGCCTGTCGGCGAGGCGCTTGGCGGCATCGATGATGGCATCGAGTTTGGCGGTGCGGATGAGCTTGTAGTCACCATTTTTCCAGGACTCTTCCATTTTCCCGTTTTCTTCTTCAATCCCGTGATAGGACTGTTCCCATTTCGGATGCACGCGCTCAAACATCTGTGCGATGGCATCCTCGGTATTCCCCTTCTCCAGCAGTCCGCGGACGTATTCCGTGAGCAGTTCGCCTTCGCTTGAGAGCAAGTGTGCCGAGGCCACGATGTAGTCAGACAGGCCGCGCAGTTCGGTCAGCGTCTCCATGTTGCCCATCAGGCAGTTGTGGAAGAAGATGGTGTTCAGCCGGTTCAAGCCTGCGGAACGGATGGCGGCACTCAGTTCATACATATCCAGCTCTTCATGTTCATTCCACTCATCGCCAATGACCCCTCGGGTGGCAGGTGCAGCAGCGACGGGGTCTTCGTATTTGCCGGGGACATCGGCCAAGGGGGTCAGTCCATTGCCATGCCCCCAGATGCTGAACACATACTGCTCGGCAGGACACACCAGGCTGCTGATCTGGATGAACGCGCTGACGGTCTTGGGGTCGCACAGTTTCATAGCCTGGGCCTCCTTTTCATACCCCAGAGCCTGAAGTCCTCCGTTACGAATATTCTCCAGGTTGGTCGTGTCGTTCAGATCGAACCAAACGATGTCGCCCGGGTCGGCATACTTACCTGGATAGGAATTATTCTCATCAGACGGTTTCTTGCCATATTTGTAGAAGCAGACCACGCGGACGTTGTTGTGGTCCGTGAGCAGCGGCTGTATCTTCTCCCAGAAGCCGTACTCAATAATTGCGTCCATGGTGCCTCCCGCATTGCCATAGACAAAGACGGTGTAGCGGGCGGGCTGCGGCACATTGAGCAGGCTGTCCTTCCTGTTCCACGCATCAAAGTCCTTAGCCTTCGCGTCATCCATCTTCTGCATGGCCAGTTGGTGGTCACCCTCCGTCAACGTCAGCTTGCCGTCGCTCATGGTATATCTGGCAGTGGTCTTGGTGTTCCTCTCCGCGATGTCCATCGTCAGCAGTCCGTCCGTGGCTGTATAGGTGAACGAATAGCGCTCACGGCCCACGGCGTCGTCGTTGTTAAGGTAATAAATGTTGGTGACGCCTGTGCCGTCGGCCTTCAGTTCCGTCTGCTGCCATGCCTTGCCGTATGTCCAGGCGGCGTATGTAGCCCCCGATACGTCGGCATACCATTGGCCTACAATTTCGCCGTTCGCTCCTGATTCAGGAACAGGGTTGTCGTCGTTGTCCGACGAACACGAGGTGAATACACTTGTGCCGCAAATGATTACGAGGATGGCGGCGAGCATCCAAAGTTTCTTTGTCTTTCTCATTTCTTTTATTATATGTATATTAATTATTTCTGACTGTCAGAGTAGAGTCTGGTGTCCTGCTTGCTTCTTCAGTTTCAGGATGCGGCGCACACTCTGGTTGATGCGCTCCTCGGTAAGAGTACCATCCTCCACAGCCTTCACCACGGCATCGAAGGCTTCGACGAACTTCTGTGGACCAAGCACGATGTCGGCGCCAGCCTGTAGTGTGCCCACTGCGGCCTCGGCGTTGGTGTATTGCTGGGTGATGGCTCCCATCTCCATCGCGTCGGTGACAATGATGTTCTGGTAGCCCAGTTCGCCACGCAGTTTGTCCTGTAGGATGAATGACGACATTGTGGCTGGGATTTCTGACCCCGTGACGTTAGGTGTGCCGATATGGGCCGTCATGATGAGTTGAGTACCCCACTGGATGCCAGCCTTGAAGGTAATCATCTCGCAAGCCATCATCTCATCCCATGTCTTCAGGCTCTGAGCATATCCGAAGTGTGTGTCGGCCTTGGTATCGCCGTGCCCGGGGAAGTGTTTGATGCAACCCGTCACACCGGCATCCTTCAGTCCCTGCAGATAGCTGGTCACCATCTGCGCAGCCACCTCCGGGTTGTCGCTGAAGGCACGTGCACCAATGATGACGTTCTCAGGATTTGTGTTCACGTCGGCCACGGGAGCAAAGTCGATGTCGAAGCCGTAGCGATGCAGATAAGAACCTATGGTATTACCGCAGTGGTAGGCATTCTTCGGGTCGCCCGTGGCACCGATGGCCCCCATCGACTCAAACTTCTCCACTGCGAAATTGGCATTGTTGCCGATACGTGCTACGCGGCCTCCCTCCTCGTCGATACAAAGCAGCGGTGAGCCCTTCAGCGCACGTATCTGCGGGATAAAGTCCGCGAGTTGCGCCTCGTTCTCGATGTTATGGGCATAGAGGATGATGCCGCCCACAGGGTACTTCTCATTCACGCCTTTCATAGTGGCGTTCACGGCCTGGAGCCTGATCTTCGTGATGTCGTCCGTGCTGACGTCAATACCGCCAGACCTGTTGAAATGGATGGTGGTATCGAGACACTCGGGGCGCACGTAGAACAACTGTCCCACTTTTTCCCGCAACGTCATCTTTTGCAGTTGCGACTCCACTTCGTCAGCCAGCACGTCTGAGTTGTCATCGTTGTCCGAAGTACACGATGTGAATACACTTGTGCCGCAAACGAGGGTGGCGGCCAGCACCCATTGCATGATTTTCGTCATCATCTTTCTGACTTTTAAATTATTTACTTCTTGAATAACTGCTCACTTTCTCCTTCTAAGGAGTATGTCTTTCTCTCTCCCTCGACATTGAATGTCAGGACAGACTTCTCGGGGCTGACCTCAAACACACAGGGAGCACCGACCATCATAGGAATGCAACTGTTGCCCCCCACGGGGAAGCCGCAGCATACAGGAATGTCATATTCTGCCAGATGGGCTGTCAGCATTTGCTCCACGCTGTCTGACTGGAGGTCAAACCTAATGGAATTGAACGAGCCGAGGATTATACCCCTTACGCGCTCAAAGTCAAGTTGCAGGCGCAACCTGTAGAACAATCGGTCGATATTGTGCAGCGGTTCCTCTGTCTCCTCGATGAAAAGAATCACATCATGCTTTGGGGGGAGTTGGAAACTGGTTCCCGTGATGGCGGAATAAGAGGAGAGATTGCCGCCCACGAGAATGCCCTCGGCCCGACCGCAATGGTCATAGGGGCTGTGGCGGACTTCGTATTGTGGCAGCGTGCCAAACAGGATGTCGCGAGTGATGCCCGTTGCCAGTCCCTGCTCTCCAGCCATCTGGAAGGCCATAGGCCCGTGAATGCCGATGACCCTGTTACATACTGAAGCATGAAGCAATATCGTAATGTCCCCATGGCCAATCAGCCATTTCGGATGTTCGAGGAAACAGGTTTGAGGAAGGCGGCTTAGCAGATGCATGGAGCCGTAGCCGCCACGAGAGCAGATGATGGCCCGGATGCTGTCGTCCTGAAGTGCCCACAGCAGGTCGGCCGTGCGCTCTTCGGCCGTTCCCGCGTAGGCTTCCATATTTAGTATGTTGGTGTGTGGTCCGATAACTGGTTGCAGACCCCATCCTCTGATGGTGTCTGCTGCCTCCTTGATGGTCTCCTGAGGAACCCAGTAGGCGGGGGAGATCAGGGCCACTTTGTCCCCCTCCTTCAAATACGCTGGTCTTACAATCTTTTTACTTTTAAACATGGTTCGTCACTTTTTAATCGGGTAAATGTTCGCCAATGGCCGAAAGTGTATATCGTTTCGTCCAACTGGTCAGGCTGCAGTCCATGCGATGGCGGAAAGCCGTGCTGAAACGCAGATAATTGCGGTAGCCACACTGCCGGGCCAAAGAGAACACCGTGAATGGACGACCGTCGCGGACGGCCTCGCCGTAGAGACGGACGAAGTGGTCGATGCGCAGACGGTGAATGTAGCCGTTGAAGTTGCGGTCGCCGTGCTCGATGAACCACTCGCTGAGGGCTCCGCGACTGATGCCGACGGCAGCGGACAGGTCGGCCAGCGTGAGACCGTGGTGCAAGTAAAGTTCCGGTTCCTCGCAGCGTTCACGCAGGAGATGGGCAACGCCCGTTCCGTCAGCGACGTGCAGGGGCTGGGGCGAGGGCATGCTGAGGTCGTGCAGCGTCTCCACCCTCCACAAGAGGATGATGAAGATCAGGATGCTGACCACCTGCGCCATATACTCACGGTATAGTTCACCGGCATTGGTGGAATAGACGCTGTAGGTGACAAAGATAGCGACGATGATGACGAGGCTCTGCCACACCTCCTTGCGCTCCAGGTCGGCAAAGCCCGCAAGCAGCCAGAGGCTGTACTGCCGCACGGCCATGATGTAGTAGGCCACGAACACGACAACAACGACCAACTGGTATGCCGTCATCACATAGGGCATGGCATCGTAGCGGATGATAATGCCTGCAAGGGCCAATGCCGCAACGGGAATCTCAGCCACTATCCACGGCCAGACGGGGCGTTGGCGGTCCTGCAACATGCGCAGCAGCGTGGCCATCATGAGGGGTATCAGCGTCAGGTAGTCGAGAGCGACAGCGGTCGTGTCGCGCATCGGCTTGTCGCCGGTCATCCACACGGTGCTTAAAAGGAGCCACCAGACGTGGCTTAACGCTGCGGCAGCAAAGAAGGCGGCTGCCCAGCGTCGCAATATCACGGGAGACTCTGCTTCGTCGCTGGTAAAGGCATTGCCGCGCCGCCATAGCAGATAGACTGCCGTCCCTAAGGCAAGCATCATTGTCAAGCCATAGAGCAGCATGAAATAGGGGTCCTGAATACTATTGTTTCCGTACATCGTTATTCTTCTCTGGTTCTGTGATTTCCTGCGGATGTTCCTTCGGTTCTCCGCCCTGCGGCTGTTCCGACTGGATGGCAGTTGCATCATCCTGTTTTAACTGCTGTGCCCTGTACTCAGCCGGGGGCATTCCGAAGCGAGCCTTGAAGTCGTGGTAGAACGTAGTGGTGCGCTGATAGCCTGAAGCCTCGCCCACCTCGGTAAACGACAACTCAGGTTGCTCCACCATCAGGCGGCAGGCGTAGTCTAAGCGGCAGTTGCGCACAAACTCTGGCATTCCCATTCCTCCGCCACGCATGAATGCGCCGCCGATGCGGGCTGCCGAGAGCGAGAACTGCTCCATCGCGGCGGCGCGGTTGAAGTCGGGCCAGCGAAACAGTTCCTCGTCACGGATGACACGACTGATATGCTCGAACAGTTCCTTATCGTCCATGGCCGACAAGTCCACAGCCGCAGCCTTTCTTTCCTTGCCGGCAGCGATTGGCTCTCCTGCGCTGCCGGTCTCACCCATCGTGGCTACCCCCGCAACTACGGCACTGCTACCTGTGCTGGCAAGTAGCATATTGTTGATGGTTCTTTCGGCCTCCATTTTCAACTCCATTTCGGTCAGGCGTAGCGTCAGGCGGTTCATCTCGTCCTGAACGGCATCCTTCTGCCGTCGCATAAACAGATAAACAGCGACAGCCGTCACTAAAACGGCCACGATGACGATGTTGATGACTGTCATTTCTTCCATATTGCGCGTTAATTTTGGATGCGAAATTACTAAAAATCCTGCGTCCATACAATAGCGCAAACAAATGAGCAAGCCTTTTTGAACAAAAGAGCAAAACGATTTTTTTGCTTACCCCCCCCATTTTTACAAATCAGCAATCTCGTTAGCAAACAAAAGTCCCGCCGCAAGGCAGGACTATGAGATGAAAGAGAATCTGTCAGACGAGCCGCTTGCAGCACCGCGCACCCGTCACTTCCGGCGGTATTCGGAAGGCGTGAGATTGTAGCGGGTCTTGAAGTCGTGGTTGAAAGTGGTGGCACGACTGAACCCGGAGGCCGCTGCCACGTCGGCTATCTTCATGTCGGTGGTCTTGAGCAGCACACAGGCATGTTCCAAACGGCAGTCGCGGACAAAGTCGGCCACGGAGTCGTAGTCGCTGCCCTGAGCAAAGGCACTACCCACCCGGGCTGCGGTCAGTTGGTAACGGTCGCAGACGGCCTGACGGTCGAACAAGGGATCAAGATAGAGCCGCTTTTCGCGGATGTCGTTACAAAGGTACTGGAAAAGGGCTTCGCTGGAAAGGGCTTTCAAATCAACTATCCCTGATACTGACTGATTGCTGTCCGTAGAGTGGGCCTGCGCCAACTGATGCAACTGTTCATAACGTTCCTTATACCTAATGGCCTCGTCAATCAACTTGACCAAGCCACGGTTCTTCATGTTGATAATCCTGTTCTTGGCATAGACATAAAAGGCAAACAAGAGCGTGAAGAGCAGTAGAGCGACAGCAGCAATGGCAATCGTCGTCATCTGGCGGCTGCGGCTCTCTGCCACCTGTCGCTGCAACTGATGCTCCAGAGCGCGATAGCGGGCATGGTGCTCACGGGCTTCGGCATCGATGATGATGTTCTCTAATCGCTCAAACGTTGCGTTCATGTCATCAGTCTGCCCCAAGGCAGTGTAGGCGGCAGCGATGAAGTTCTCAGCCTGAGAGCGGTAGAAGCGGATGTAGTCCTCACGCCTGTCGGCGGGCGGCTCGCGGTAGGTGCCGTCGTGATACCTTTCGGGATGCTGTTTGTAGTCGTCGAGCAATGTTACGATGCGACGTGCCAGCGGCACAACCTCGGCAACCTGTCCGGTGGCGGTCATCACGCCAATCTTCCGTTTCAGGGCAATGATAAGGGCATCGAGTTCGTTGAAACGAAATGCCTCACCAAATTCCTCCAAAGGAGGGTAAGGATAGGCTTTTGCCTGTAATTGGTCTATCACGCTGTCAAGTCTGGCCATGCCCTCGGTCTGCCGTCCCAAACAGCAGAGTGCTGCACCCACCTCAGCCTCGTTGCGCAGAGCCTCGGTCTCGGCTCCCTGCCCTCGGCACACCTCCACCAACTGCTGTGACCGCTGGAGCCACGCTATAGAATCATTCTGCCATCGTGCTGTATAAGCCAAAATTTCCAATACATCTTGCTGCTCTTCGAGGCTATTCATGACAGAATCGTACTTGAGCAACCGTTCGCCAATGGCTTTGGCACTATCGAGCCGTGCGCCCGCCGTCCAGTGCATCAACGAGTCGAAACGTACGCCCGTCCTCGTCTGGCTGTAGATGCGAGCCCTGTTCTTGTCGGCCCGCCAGTCGCTCAGATTGCCCACGATGACCGCAGAGTCGACGATTTGTAGTGCCCGAACGGGGTCATAGTCGTAAACCATCATCGCCGCCTTCTGGGTGTAGATGGTGTCCTGCGGTTGCTGAGTTTGGTTTGTTTCGACACGTCCAGTACAGCCCGTCATCAGGGTGATGATGGTAGCGACAAACAAAATTATATTTATCGACAAATGATGTTGCATATCCTTTGCTTACAATTTGGATGCAAAGGTAGTGGAAATTTGCCTAAGAACCGCACCCCAACCCACTTTTAACCTCTTTTTTGTGCCATTTTGTCAGAAAACTAATGAAAACATTGCTGATTTCAAAAAAAAGTCGTAATTTTGCAGCGGATAAAGTAATTATGGATATGCGCGACATTAAAGATATAGCAAGGTATGTGGGTCTGTCTCTCATTGCAAAAGGGCTTACAGTTAGTCCGTTGAAACTGCAGAAACTGCTCTACTATGTGCAGTCGTGGTATATGGTGTTCAACGGACGACAAAACACGCTCTTTGCCCAGGTGCCGCAGGCTTGGGTTAATGGCCCTGTATATCCGGAAATCTATTATCAGTATCGTGACAAGGTTTCCAACATGTGTGACCATCTGACTGCAAAGGACTTCGACACAGAGGATGTTAATGCGACCTTGGCAGAACTGGCCTTGAAACTGCAATTGACGGCTGACGAGACCGAACTGCTGGACTCCATCGTGATGCTTTACGGCTCGAAATCTCAAAATGGGCTTATCTTTCTCACCCATGCTGAACTGCCCTGGGTGGAAGCGCGTGAGGGGCTGGCACCATACCAGCGGTCGGAAAGGGAGATTTCTCTTGACACGATGCACGATTACTACAAGGCACGCCACGAAAGGAACAAGCAGAAGAAAGTGATGGAACAGTGAGAGCCATGTGAGCTTGCTCAAACATGGCCGAATCGTGATAGAACTCGACAAAATCAATGAAACTGAATCCTTTCGACATAGATATTCAGCCTGACGAACTTGCACGGCTCAATACTCCCGACTCATTCAAGAACAGTCTCACTCACGATGATGTACAGTTGTCGAAAGATTTGCCTATTGTGGTAAAGTATGATTATATCGACCTGAATGTAACCAACTATCATTTCAAACAAGAGTTCCTTCTGCGTGACACACAGGAATACTTCACGATGATGAAGGAGATTTCTTCCAGTACCATCAACGACCTTGAGCGACGAGCACGGCGAGACAAGAGTTACCATTTCTACAGGTCCAGTTTCTCCGGCAATATCCGTAAGGCTGTCAGGCAAATCATGCCCGATGCTGACGAAAGCATGATTGTCTATCACTTCGGTTTGTATGAATGTGAAAGCAAACAGGCATCAAGGGCAACGGGTGAACGTTCGCCACGAGTTTATTTCATGCTCGGCACGAATGGATTCATTTATCCACTATTTTTCGACCCGTTCCACGAACTGAATCCCTTGGTGAAATAAAAGGGAGCCGAGGCAATACAATCGCCCCGGTTCTCATTGTCTATGGTTTCAATCCCTTACTTGGTGTTTCCTTCTGTGATGACACTTCTACCACATCATCACCATTTGCCACGGCTTGCTGTTGCAGGTAACTGAGTCGCTAACGGATAGGTAACTGAACTGTTGCTTCCAGCCGCTTTCTCTTGCACTTTCCGCAAAGTGCGGATTTCTCTCAAATCACTGATTTCTACCGTTTTAAGTTTCTAACTGCTTCCGTCTGCCTTCCGCTGATTTCGGGCTGAATTACCATGATTCTCGCCATTCTGGTGTCGATTTATGAGGTGTCTAAAGGTGGAAACAATATTGAGGCAATTATCGTCACAGCGCTTCTGCTTGTCGTGTCCTTCTCTTGCTTCCTCGTTTTTCCCATGTATGTCATCGCAGAAGATGAGGGAATCGGTATACGTACATTGCTTCGAACAAAACGGATATCGTATGAAGACATCGACCGTATTGAACGAGTAGATGAGCTGTTTGGAACCACCAAAACGATACGTCTGCTGGGTATGGGTGGCGTGTTTGGATATATCGGCTTGTTCCGCACCAAGGACGTTGGTACATTCCGTTCGTATGTGACCGATGACAAGAAAGCGTTTGTGATATATCGCACGAAAGGCATGCCTATTGCGATTAGTGTGAATGAACCAGACGAGTTCATGCCCTATTACATGAAAGGAGGTACGAAATGAATATCTTATATGAGTTCTCTTCTGCCCTCCTGCAAGCACGCCAGCGCAAGAATGTAACACAGGAACAGATTGCTTTTGCCTTAGACATATCACAGGCGACATACAACGCCTGGGAATGCGGGCATCGAATCTGTCCCTACAAGCATATCATCGCCCTTATCTGCTATTTTGACGACAATCAGTTTACTCGCAGCATGTTCCGCATTCTGCTAACCTTGCAGCACAACATGGCTGGACTAAACAGGAAATCAAAAGAGGAACTTACTGCCTACTATATGAAACTCACCAGTCTGCTGTCCGACGAAATAGCAGAATGGATCAAGACGTTGTAATATACTTTCTCTATTGTACTACTTTCTTGCCGTTCTTGATGACGACACCTTTGTAGCTCTCGTTGACCTTCTGACCAGCCAGGTTATAGATGGCCGATGACTGACGGATGATGGCAGAAGTAGGGGATGTGATGCCAGTGGATTCGCCATAGTTTAGTGTGGCACCAGCATGCTCCATGACAGCTGTCGGCACGTCGCTGTTGGCTGCTACGGTATAGACGTAAGGAACGGTAACAGTAGTGCCAAACGAGTCGAGATTTCCCAGCGAGTTGTTCTCTACGTGATAGTTGCTCGATGCCCATGTCACGGCTTTGGCATTATCGCTTTTGTAGAAGCGCTTCACACCCTTTTCGAAGTAGTTGCCCTCAATGAGGAACTCCGAGTTCTTACGTGGATTGATACAGTTGCTGGAACCACTACAGCTGAAATAGTTGTTCAGCATGTGAATCTTGCCCACACGGGCCATCGGCATGCGCTGTTTACAGCCTGTGCCCCACCAGTTGAAGGCAAAAGTAGTGTTCAGATAACCCGTTGTCTCGCTGTCACTACTGCCAATGAGGTTGGTGTTCTGGTGCATGTATGAACGAGAAGTATAGTTGAAGGTACACCAGCTGACAGTATGAAAGTCTGACTTCTGCGTGATGTCAAAGTTACCGTCCATACCGTCCAGGAATGCACAGTGGTCCACCCAGCAATGCTTGGCACCGTTGACACTGGAAATGAGATCAGCACCACCCACGTCGATAGAACCAGGACCCTGAAATGTGAGGTTGCGGATGATGATATTCTGACAACCACTCAGTGAGAAAATGCCTGCATTGCGGTAGTTCTCATTATTGTCGCCTGTCATCTCGATGATAATTCTACGCGTATTGTACTCAGCCTCTTCACTCACCGATTTGCCATTGGGTAGTGTTCCTCCACCACCACTGGTGCTCATGCTGGGAACGCCAGCTGCATCAAGGGCTGCCTTGATTTCGTCAGTCACATACCACTGGGTGCGGATACGGGCATTGTTGATGCCAATGATTGTCTTGTTGGAAGCCGTTATTCCAATGTTGCTCGACACGATGAAGTCACCGTCAGCACCGTCAAGGATAACCACGTTATTCTGCTTGATGGCATTCTGAATGGTTCCCTTCATGTCCTCACCAGTGGACTTCAAGACCTTAACGGTACCTGTGAAATCATCAGGAATAGGATAGGTGTAGCATCCGCCACCAGTGATATCGTAGGTACTGCTGGCATCCGTGCGTGATGAAACGGTACAGAAACCAAAAGGCTTGTTCTGGTCGTAGTCTGTGGCTGTTGCTGTCATCGTCACAGCTAACAGCATCGTTGCAAATATTGTCTTCTTCATATTATCTTTCATTTTTCATCTTTCATATTTCATTTTTCTGTGGTGTAGCCTAACTCCTCCATCTCCAGCGAAGCCCATAGGAATGGGCCGATGCCTTTTGCGTCGTTGTCGCGGATAGGTTCAGAGAGGTAGTATTGGTAGGAGCCGTCGCGGCGGCGATTCTCCTTGACCTCGCCCTTGGGATTAATCATCTTCATAGCGGCCTGCACTTCAGGAGTAGCTGCAGGACCAAGACCAGCTACAGAACAGCAATTGGTGAGCGAGATGGTGCGGTCGCTGTTGATGCGAATCATGTTCTTGATAATACCCTCGTAGGCGCGCTTGCCAGCCTCACGATACTCGTTGCCGACATAGCCTTTGCGGGCAGCTTTCAGCAATACGTAGGCAAACATGCTGGTAGCTGTTGACTCCAAATAGTTTCCCTGTCTGGCGGGTGAGTCCATCACCTGGTACCACGTGCCCGTCTTCTTATCCTGCCACTTCACAACGGCGGCAAGGTCTTTACGGAGCAGGTCGATGACTTCTGAGCGGCGTGCGTAGTCTTCAGGTAAGGCGTCGAGAACCTCGATGAGTGCCATCGAGTACCAACCCTGAGCGCGTGCCCAGCAGTGCTGCGACAGTCCCGTCTCCTTGTCTGCCCAGAAGGTGTTGCGCGTCTCGTCGTAGGCGTGACGGTTCAGTCCGGTCTTAGCATCGAGGGTGCGCTCGTAGGTGGTCTTCAGCTGGTCAACAGCATCGTCGTAGATCTGTTGAGCGTTGAGCATTGAGTGTTGAGCGTTTTTGCCCTTTTCCGTGATGGGCGCGGTAAGACAGCGGAAGGGTAGTCCCATGAAGATGCCGTCGAGCCACACCTGATAGGAATAGATGGCCTTGTGCCAAAAGACGTGGTCGACCTTGGTGCGTGGCTGGTCCTGAAGTTGCTTCATCATGAGTTGCATGGCCTTCAGGTTCTTCTCTTCCGGCCATAGCTGGTACATACGGGTAACGAAATGCCCTGTGCGTATGTTGTCAAGATTATAATCCTTGATGTTGTAGCCACGGATGCTGCCGTCCTTGCGAATCATCGTGTCGGTGTACTCCTGGCAATAGTTGCGGATATCTTCACCACCATATTTTAAATAGGTGTCAAGCATACCCTCCAGCTCGATACCCATGACGTACGACCATTTGGGCTTCGTTGCGAAGTCAAGCATATACGAACGGGGCGTGCGCTGCATCTCGGAGTAGGTGAGCCACTCGGAATAGTGTTTATAGGGTTTCTCTTGCAGTACCAGCGAACCATTGATAATGAGGTTCTCGTACTTCACGTCCTGTGCCAAGCCAATCTGGTGGATGGGCTTGCTGATAACACCGTCAAACTGGCAGTTGCGAACAGTAATATTATTAACTGTGTACGCCAGCTTGGGGTCTTCGTAGCCCACTATCATAACGCCGTACTTCGACTTCTTACACGTCACGTTCTCCATCGTTACGTTGCGCACAGTGGGGTAGAAACCACGACAGCAAACCTCCTTTGGTTCGTAGTCAGTATTAATCTTCAGCACGGCCTCGCCACACTGACCGACTGTGACGTTGCGCATGTTGATGTTCTCAATGACGCCACCACGACAAGAGTTGGTTTTGATGCGCAATACACGGTCCAGATTTGGTGAGTCCATCTCGCAGTCGTGAGCATAGACATTCTGGCAACCGCCACTAATCTCTGAGCCTATGACAACACCGCCGTGACCGTTGTTCATCTTGCAGTTGCGGATGATGATGTTCTTCGAGGGGCGACCAGCAAAGGCTCCCTGACCGCCCTCGCGACCGTCGTTGTTGCGGCCTGACTTGATGGCGATACAGTCGTCGCCGGTATTGAAGTAGCAGTTCTCTATCAGCACGCGGTCACAGCTCTCTGGGTCGCAGCCATCACCGTTAGGACCGTCGTTGTTGATGTGTACACCACGCACGGTGATGTCGGTGGACAACAGGGGATGGATAACCCAGAACGGAGAACGCAGCAGGGTGACGTCCTCTATCAGAATGCGTTCGCACTGGTTGAAGTTGATGAGCTGTGGGCGCAGGCCGTCCTCCTTGGTGAAGCGGCGCTCGTCCAAGGGTATTCCGTCTTCTGCTGATTTGAGCAGACGAGGTCTGCTGGTTTCTTTCCACTGGTGAACAGGCATGCCCTCCTTGAATCCGAACTTCGGAGAACTGACCCAAGGCCACCAAGTCTCACGTGAGCCACCACCGTCGATGGTGCCCTTGCCTGTAATGGCAATGTCTTTCTGCTGGTAGGCGTAAATCAACGGTGAGAGGTTCCAACAGTCAAGGCCTTCCCAGCGAGTGGGAACAATAGGGTAGAGGTCGGGCTCAAAGGCAAACTCCAGTACGGCACCATCCTCAACGACGAGATTAACGCCACTCTTCAGTGTGATAGCACCTGTCAGGAACTTCTGACCGGCAGGCACGATGACACGTCCGCCACCTTTCTTGTTACAAGTGTCAATAGCCTTCTGGATAGCCTTCTGATTCTTCTTGGCAGTATTGCCACTCTTGGCACCGTATTTCGTAATGGGGAAATCCTGTGCAGCAAACTGTGGCACACGGATGCTTTGTTCAATTTCGCGATACTGCTGCTCGTCCCATCCGTCGGCAAAAGCGAAGAGGGGGAAAAACAAACAGAGAAGTAGTGTCGTGTTTAGTAGTTTCTTCATGTGGAAAAAAGAATTAGTTCGTAGTTTGGTGCAAAGATACGGAAAAAGCACGAAACCACGAACTAATTAAGTATTTTTATTACGTAATCGTTTTAGTGAGCCAGCGCCTCGAAGAGTGCGTCGAGGGCTACTGTAGCATTGCCGTGAGTTTGCAGCAGTTGTACGAACTTCGAACCGATGATGGCACCTGCGGCATTCTGTTGGGCTGATTCCAGCGTCTGTTTGTTAGAGATGCCAAAGCCAATCATACGAGGATTGTGCAGGTTCATGGCATTGATGCGACGGAAGTACTGTTGCTTCTGTTCGTCGAACGATTGCTGGGCACCCGTGGTGGCAGCCGACGAGACCATATAGATAAAGCCGTCGGTATGCTCATCGATGAAGCGGATGCGCTCCTCGCTGGTTTCTGGTGTGATGAGCATGATAATACGGATGTCATACTTGTCAGCGGCAGGTTTGACACTCTCCAAATAATCATCGAAGGGCAGGTCAGGGATGATGACACCGCTAACGCCACTCTCTACACATGACTGACAGAACGCGTCAATGCCGTACTGCATGATGGGGTTCAGATAGCCCATCAGTACCAAGGGGATGTGGACCTGTTCCTTGATGGCTTTCAACTGTTGGAAGAGCAGTCGCAGATTCATGCCGTTCTTCAGCGCCGTGGTAGCAGCCTCCTGAATAACAGGACCGTCGGCCATCGGGTCACTGAAGGGAATACCCACTTCTATCATACTGATACCTTTCTCCTGCATGGTCAGGATAACTTCGGCAGTGCTGTCGAGGGTAGGTGTACCAGCGCAGAAGTAGAGCGATAGGAGTTTTTTGTCCTTGCTGTTTGCGAAAAGGGAATTAATCTTGTTCATATGCTTAGTTCTTTTATAAATGCTTGTAATTTGATGACATCCTTGAGGCCTGGGGCCAGTTCAAAGCGGGAGTTGAGATCAATGCCGGCGCACCTCTCGACGGGGAAACCGTCGAGCACACGCAGAGCGCGGAGACGCTCTGCATCGTCGGGGCCGATGCCGCCGCTGAGTAGGAAGGGTGTGCTGCCGTCATAGGCAGAGAGCACGCTCCAGTCAAACTGCTGGCCGCTACCACCTACCGAGGGGCACTTAGTGTCGAATAGAAAGTATTCCACAAGACCCTCGTATGTCTTGTATGTCGCAATATCATTGCGACTACTCACGCTGATGGCCTTGATAAGATGAAGCCCTTGCAACTGAGCACAATAATCGCTACTCTCGTGACCGTGCAGTTGAATATAATCGAGGGCATAGTCATCCGCGATGCGCTTGACCGACTCGATATCCTCATCGACAAACACTCCGACGCGCTTGCACTTTGTGGGCAGAAAGGCAGGACGCTTACTGACGTAGCGGCTGGACTTCTCCCAGAAGATGAAGCCTATCAGGTCAATGCCTAGTGCCTCGACCTCGCGGATGTTTTCCGCTTCCCTCATACCACAAACCTTAATTATCATGGGACTAATGGGATTAATGGGTTAACTGAGTGATGAAGTCACCGAGGGCTTGGCCTGGGTCGGCAGTCTTCATAAAGTTCTCACCGATGAGGAAACCGCGGAAGCCAGCTTGACGAAGCGCACGGACGGTGTCTGGATTCGAGATGCCGCTTTCACTGACCTTGACAGCATCTTTGGGCAGAAGCTCAGCCAGACGGAAGCTGTTCTCAACGTCCGTGACGAACGAGCCGAGGTTGCGGTTATTGATACCACACATGTCTGGCCCTAAGGCAGCATATTCCAGCTCTGGTTCTGAATGCATCTCCAACAATACCTCCATACCCAGTTCATGCGCTGTCTTCAACAGTGCGGAACACTGCTGCACACTAAGGTCGGCAGCAATGAGTAACACAGCGGAGGCACCACACAGGCGAGCCTGGAACAGCTGGTACTCGTCGATGACAAAGTTCTTATAGAGGATGGGGATATTGACACCACTGTGACGAGCCATCTTGATAAACTCATCACTACCGCCAAAGTACTTCTCGTCAGCAAGGATGCTCAGTGCTGAGGCTCCGTTCTGCTGATAACTGAGCGGGATGATGTCGGCACGTCCGTCTTCCTTGATCCAACCCTTTGAGGGTGACTTGCGTTTGAATTCGGCGATGATGCCTGAGTCGGACTCCGTCAGCGCCTGTGACATAGAGGCTACGCTGAAGTCGAGCAGCGGTTCTACACGACGGTGAATTTCCTGCTCGCTGAGCTCTGCCTTGAAGCGCTCTACTTCTACTCGCTTGTTGGCTACGATTTCCTGTAGGATATCTTTCATGAATTCAACTCTACAAATTTCTTAAAGGTCTTCAGCGCACTGCCGCTGTCGATACTTTCGCGGGCAATCTCAATACACTCTTCGATACTCTTCTTTCCCTTTTCCAGTACCTGAATACCGAAGGCGGCATTAGCCAGTACGATGTTCTTCTGAGCAGGTAGAGCGCGGTTCTCTAGCACGCTGTCGAAGATTTGTGCAGCTTCTTCTTCTGTGGCACCACCGACGAGTTCTTCAGGCTTGGCGATGTCAAAGCCGAGATCCTTGGGTGAGAAGATGCGCTCGTAATCCTTGGTGGTTACCTTGAAGTCGCCAGTCAGCGAAATCTCGTCATAGCCGTCGATAGAGTTTACGATGCCGTAGTCGATGCCCAGTTTCTGGTACACCTGATGGTACAGGCGCATCTGGTTGAGATTGGCAACACCCAACAGCTGGCACTTCGGCTGTGAGGGATTGACAATAGGACCGAGGAGGTTGAAGATGGTGGGGAAGGGCAGTGCCTTGCGGATAGGACCAACGAACTTCATGGCCTTGGCGAAGAGCTGAGCGTGCAGATAGACGATGCCTGCCTCGTTGAGCGAGCGGTTCAACTTGTCGATATCGTCGGTGAACTTGATGCCGTGATGGGCAATGACGTTTGAGGCACCACTGACGCTGGTGGCAGCATAGTTACCATGTTTGGCGACCTTGTAGCCAGCGCCGGCAATGACGAAACACGCTGTTGTAGATATATTAAAGGTGTTCTTGCGGTCGCCACCAGTGCCGACAACGTCGATGTAGCGGTCACAGTCGAGGATGGCGGGAACGCCTGTTTCCAGGATGCCGTCGCGGAAACCCAGCAGTTCTTCGACAGTTACGCCGCGCATCTGTAGACAGGTTAGCAGTGCGGTAATCTGTTCGTTAGGGTACTCACTCTGTGTGATTCCAATCAAGATGGTTTTCATCTCCTCACGGGAGAGCTCTTCGTGGTTTAACAGGCGGAAGAGGTAGCCTTTCATTGTTTGTTCCATAGTTGTGATGGGTAATAATGGATCTAATGGGGTTAATGGGATTAGAGATAGAGCCAGTTCTGTAGCATTTTCTTACCGTCCGGTGTCAGTACGCTTTCGGGGTGGAACTGAATGCCACGGATGTTTAGTTCGCGATGGCGCAGTGCCATGATCTGGCCCTCGTTGCTAATAGCGGTTATCTCCAGGCAGTCGGGCAGATCCTCATTCGAGACTACCCACGAGTGGTAGCGACCGATGGTGATGTCGCGCTCAATGCCGCTGAAGATGGGGTCGTCAACAATGATGTGACAGGGAGTGGCAACGCCATGGAAAACGTCGCTGAGGTTCTCCAGCTTTGCACCGAATGCCTCTCCAATAGCCTGATGGCCAAGGCAGACGCCGAGGATAGGCTTCTTGCCGGCATAAGTTTTAATCACATCGAGCAGCAGGCCGGCCTCAGAGGGAATGCCAGGTCCTGGCGAGAGAATAATCTTACTGTAGGTCTCGATTTCGTCGAGACTAAACTGGTCGTTGCGTAGTACAGTGACTTCCACGCCCAATTCCTTGACCAAATGACTCAGATTATAGGTAAACGAGTCGTAATTGTCTATGATGACTATTTTCATAACTTTTCTGCTTTTTCGATGGCCTTGCGCAGGGCACCGAGTTTGTTATTCACTTCCTGTAATTCATACTCTACATCGCTTTTTGCTACGATGCCGCCACCGGCCTGGAACCACAACTCGCCATTACGAGAGACAAATGTACGGATAGTGATAGCCTGATTCAGTGAACCGTCTAGTCCGATGATGCCGATGCAACCACCGTAGGCACCGCGGTTGTGGGGCTCGTATTCAGAGATGAGTTGCATGGCACGAACTTTTGGCGCACCAGAGAGCGTGCCTGCAGGGAACGTGTCGATGAACGCTTTGATGGGGTCGGCATCGGCATCTAAAATACCGGAAACTCTAGATACCAGATGAATGACGTGACTATAGTACTGCAGGTCCTTGTAGAAATCGACCTTCACACCGTGACAGTTGCGGCTGAGGTCGTTGCGGGCGAGGTCCACCAGCATGACGTGTTCGGCATTCTCTTTTGGGTCGTTGCGCAGATACTCTGCACCTTGGCGGTCGGCCTCCGAATCGCCGGTGCGCTTGGTGGTGCCGGCAATCGGATCGATGTAAGCCTTGCGCCCCTCAATTCTACAATGCGTTTCTGGTGAAGAACCGAAGATGCGGAACCCACCGAAATCGAAGTAAAACAGGTAGGGAGAAGGATTGATGCTTCTTAGCGCACGATAGAGTTTGAAGTCGTCGCCCTCGTACTTCTGGATGAACCGGCGTGAGAGTACTATCTGGAACACGTCACCACGCAGACAGTGCTGGATACCCTTGCGGATGTTTGCCCTGTGCTCGTCGTCGGTCAGCGTTGAACGCACATCACCTACGGGATGGAAGTCGTAGGCCTGCACGTTGGCCTTGTTCATTGCCTTCAGCACAGCATCGATGTCGGCAGCGTCGTCCAGCGTCACTATCTTGAGCATATTGTTGTGATGATCGAAGACAATCACCACCTTATATAATATATAGAGCACGTCGGGGGCATCGTTCTTCTCCTGCGTCTCGTCCTTCACGTTGATGTCCTCGAAGTAGCGCACAGCGTTGAACGAGGTGTAGCCGAACAGTCCGCAGTCCGCAGCATCGTCTCCCGTGACCTGGATGCGGTCGATGAGGGTGTGAATGGCTTCGGCAGAACTGAAGTTCGCACTCAAAGGCTTACGCTCGGTAGTGCCATCGGGGAAAGAGATGGTTGCTATGCCATGACCGATGGCTACGTTGGCAATGGGATTGATGCCAATGAATGAGTGTGAGTTGTTGGCATCGTGGTAGTCCGAGCTTTCCATCAGTGCACTCTGCGGATAAAGGTCACGCAGTCGCATATAGACACCTACTGGGGTGTATAGGTCTGCCAAAATGGTCTTGCTGGTTGTTGTATATTTAAAAGTTTCCATATTCTCCTGCCATTTGTTTGTTGTTCAGATAGGTTTCTACGTCTTTGTCGCCACGTCCACTGACGGTCAGCACCACCACATCGTCCTTCTTGAATGTCATCTTCTGGAGTGCTGCAATGGCGTGTGCACTCTCTAGAGCGGGGATGATGCCCTCCATACGTGTCAGTTCGTAGGCAGCACGGACAGCCTCGTCGTCGTTGATGCTATAGACGGTGGCACGATGTTGTGAGGCAAGATTAGCGTGCATAGGACCGATGCCTGGGTAGTCAAGACCTGCCGAGATGCTCTCTGCCTCGATAATCTGACCGTCGGGGGTCTGCATGACTAGCGTCTTTGCTCCGTGCAGGATACCCAATCGTCCGGCATGGATGGTAGCGGCGGTGTGTCCGGTGTCGGCACCTTGTCCGCCAGCCTCGGCCAAAACAATCTTCACACGCTCGTCGTCGATATAGTGGTAGATGGTACCTGCAGCATTCGAACCGCCACCGACACACGCCATCAGATAGTCGGGATAGTCGCGACCAATCTTCTCCTGTAGCTGTTCCTTGATTTCCTTGGAGATGATGCTCTGCAGACGCGCCACCATATCGGGGTAGGGGTGTGGACCTACTGTGCTACCTATTATATAAAAGGTGTCACTAGGATGACAGCACCAGTCACGGATAGCCTCGTTGGTAGCATCTTTCAGTGTCCAGTTGCCAGTCTTGACGGGACGAACCTCAGCGCCCAACATCTTCATGCGCTCTACGTTGACATGCTGGCGTTCAACGTCCAAGGCTCCCTGATAGACTACGCATGGCATATCCATCAGTGCACAGACGGTGGCAGTTGCCACACCGTGCTGACCAGCACCAGTCTCGGCAATGATGCGTTTCTTGCCCATCTTCTTTGCCAACAGAATCTGACCGATGGTGTTGTTGATTTTGTGTGCACCGGTGTGGTTCAGGTCCTCACGTTTCAGATACAGCTGACAGCCATACTTCTCGCTCATTCTGCGGGCGAAGTACAGTGGCGATGGTCTGCCGACATAGTCGCGCAGCAGCTGCATGTACTCCTGCTGGAACTCCTCCGACTCGATGATGGGCAGGTATTCTTCCTGCAACTTACGTACGGTGGCGTAGAGAATCTCTGGAACGTATGCTCCACCAAACTCACCGTAAAATCCTTTGTCATCTACTAAGTAACTCATATATTTGTTGTCTTTTTGTTGGTTTGCAAAATAGGAAAGAGGCCCGTCGCGTTAACGACGAGCCTCTTTGTATTTTTGGGTTGAACTAATACCATACGGCTACGTACCTCGCGACTATTTGAATCTCGAGATGCGCCACCAATATGTATTGTTCATTGACTGTTTCATTGTCTTGTTGTTTCTAATTCGGTGGCAAAAGTACACACATTATTTCAAATATGCAAATTTTTTCGTTGAAAATTTTGTAAATTGAAAGAAAAAGTATGATTTTGCCAACAAAATGTTATTGTAGTGGTGGAAATTTGACATCTATGGCAGGGCTTATTCCTAATTGACCAACTTGAGTTGTTTGATAGTTCCCTCGTATATATACAAGTTTATTATGGTTTTCTGGGTGATCTTTAAGGTTTGCAATATTCTTTGCGTATCTAGAGGTATCAGTCGACCTAAGGTCAACAGGGAACAATCCTTTGTAGTCTTTTTCGTCTTTAATATGTTGGATGTCTTCTTCATTTATTGGATTGGAGGCTAAAATAATAGCCTTGTCGCTATCAAAGGGCGCTTCGAAATCCATGCTTCCCATACTCATCTTAGCTGATGCGATTATATAGCCTTTTACCCAAATCGTGTGATAAAATATTTCATTATTAGAATAATTCTCTAATGCTTGTTCTATGGTGTAAACGGGACTGCCGTCAATCATGTCAGGATTCGGATTGTCTGGATCATCAGGATTATCCGGGTCATCTGGGTTATTGGGATTGTCTGGGTCGTCTGGCTTTTCTGGATCAACCTGCTCATTGGGGTCGCCAATCCAGATATTTTTGACTTCCTTGAGGCCTGGGGCGCTCATATATTGTTTGCGAATGCCGTGGATATAGACAAAGTTGTTCCAACGGTCAGCATTCTCCTGAAGATTAAAACTGGCACTGATGCCTTTGGCTGCATCGGACAGTGAGATGGGCATGAGGTAAGTAAATTCTTGTTCGTCGGTACCGTCAGATGGTTCGTCAGATAATAGAATAGCTGTCTTGCCTGCAAAAGGTTTCTTGAAATCAGCATTTTTGATGCTACTTTCTGCCGCTGCCACGATGTAGCCTTTCACCGTTATCCAGTAGCCAGGTTCAACATCCATGGCTTCAGCAACCGTCAGTGCATCTCTCTTGATGTCATCCGTTAATTCATCAGAAGAATTAGCAACAGGAGTGTCGCTTGCCAGTTCTTTTTCGCAACTTATTAGGGCGAAAAGAAGAAAAAACGAAAAAAAAAGCCGAAAAATTTGCATTTTAGCTGATTATTGTCTATATTTGCCCCCGATAAGCCTTACGTAGGCATTTGCCACGACACTTATCACATATTTATAGTCGAGGTTGGTAGCGTCCTGCACCAACCTCTTTTGCTATAAATACGTTTATTTAAACTTCCCAGCCGATAGCTGAAGCACCCAGCACAGCAGCAGATGCTCCGTCGAGTCCGCTGACCAGGAACTGAGCTTTGCCCTTATAGACGTTCATGACGTGTTCGTCGTAGGCACGGCGGATAGGATCCATGATCAAATCACCCGCTTTAATCATACCGCCAAAGAAGATGAATGCTTCTGGCGAACAGAAGGTGGCAAAGTCTGCACAAGCCTCACCCAGCATCTTGCCGGTGAACTCGTATATCTCCTTAGCCAGCTCGTCACCCTTGGAGGCAGCGATAGACACATCAAGAGAAGTGATGTCTTCAGGCTTGATGTCGCGCAGCAATGATGGACGACTGGTCTTGTCAAGCAACTCACGAGCTGTGCGAGCCACACCCGTTGCTGAACAATAGGTCTCCAGACATCCCTTACGACCACAGCCACACATGCGGCCTTCCTCGCCACGAACCATGGTGACATGGCCCAACTCACCGGCAAAGCCATCAGAGCCATATACCAGTTGACCGTTGACGACAATACCTGAGCCCACACCTGTACCCAAGGTAAGAACGATGAAGTTCTTCATGCCACGGGCAACGCCATAAACCATCTCACCGATGGCAGCAGCGTTGGCATCGTTGGTGACAGCTACGGGGATACCATTCAGTTTTTCGCTGAACATCTTGCCAAGCGGCACTACGCAGTCGTGTGCCCACTTGATGTTGGGAGCAGTCTCAATGGTACCATTATAGTAGTTGCCGTTTGGTGCCCCCACACCCATTGATCTGATTTTGTCGATGCCACCAACCTGTTCGATGATAGGTTGCAGAGTATTGACAGATGCTTCGATAAAGGCTTCGGCAGTATCATACTGCTGGGTTTTGATGGCTGTGGTAGCCTTGATGTCGCCACGCTGGTCAACAATGCCGAAGACGGCATTGGTACCTCCTAAGTCTAATCCGATGACGTAGGGTTTTATTCCTTGTTGCTCGTTCATAGTAGTATTTATATTCTGTTTGTTGCTTTTCTACGATGCAAAGATAGTCATTTCTTCATAAAACTCACCCTGTTTAACTCCCTTTAACTTAATGCAATGATATATGTCAATAATAAATTGTACCTTTGCACTCAGATATGCCATTTCCACTACATATAAATATCGTCGATCTGGTGTTCAAGGGCATGCTGATAGGCATGGTAGCCTCTGCACCGATGGGACCGGTAGGCATCCTTTGTGTACAGCGTACGTTGAACAAGGGACGCTGGTACGGCTTTGTGACAGGTATTGGTGCAGCCATTAGTGATATCATCTATGCTGGTATTACTGGTTTTGGTATGGCCTTTGTCATGGATTTTGTCAACAACGATCAGAATAAGTTCTATCTACAGATTATCGGTTCAGCATTGCTGTTGGGCTTTGGTATCTATACCTACCGTATAGACCCTACGAAGAACATGCGTAAGTCGGGGCTGCAGCGAGGTACTATTTGGTACAATACGTGGACGGCATTTCTGGTGACGTTCTCCAATCCGCTGATTATATTCCTCTTCATGGCATTGTTTGCCCAGTTTGCCTTCGTCATCCCTGACCATCCGTTTGAGATGCTCATTGGTTTTGCCAGCATTGTGGGAGGAGCACTGCTGTGGTGGTATGGTCTGTCGTGGTTGGTAGACAAGATACGTACTATCTTTGATGCTCAGGGCATACGCATCATCAATCGTATCATTGGTGCTGTGGTCATCATCTTCTCTTTCGTGTCGCTCTTCGGCACGGTGACGAATCTGTTCAGATTCTTTTAATTTTTAACGTGATAACGTTATAACATAATAACGACAAGATACAATGTTTATAGCTAACGAATTACGCAAGACTAATATTGCCGAATACCTGCTGTATATGTGGCAGGTGGAGGATACCATTCGTGCCTTTGACTGTTCCATCAGCCGCATTCGTCGCGAGTATATCGACCGCTTCGACTATACTGATGAACAGAAAGAAGACGAGGCCGACTGGTTTGGTAACCTTATTCGCATGATGAACCAAGAGGGCTCTCGCGAACAAGGACACCTGCAGATTAATAAGGTTACCATGCAGACTCTCTCTGAGTTGCATAGCCAGCTGTTGTCATCGCCGAAGTTCCCCTTCTATAATGCGGAGTACTACAAGGTGCTGCCGTTCATCGTGGAGTTGCGCAACCATGGTGCCAACAAAGAAGAGAATGAGATAGAGACCTGTTTCAATGCACTCTATGGAACCATGCTGCTCCGTCTGCAGAAGAAGGAGATTACTGCCAATACACAGGCTGCTGTCAAGGAGATTACTACCTTTATCGGCATGCTCTCTGATTATTACAAGAAAGATAAGGAAGAAGGACTGAAATTTGAATAAATGAATATTTTGATTACCGGCTGTAATGGCCAATTAGGAAACGAGATGCAGCTGCTGGAGCAGGAAAATCCACAGCACACCTATTATAATACGGATGTCGCAGAGTTGGATATTACCGACCAGACGGCTATCGAACAGTTTGTCAATGACAATCATATTGACGGTATCGTCAACTGTGCCGCCTATACCGCTGTCGACAAGGCTGAAGACAATGAGGAACTGTGTACCAAACTGAATGCAGAAGCCCCCGCCTATCTGGCTCATGCCATCGGCAAGCGTGGCGGTTGGATGATACAGATTTCTACTGACTACGTATTTGATGGTACGAACCACACCCCCTATACCGAGGACGAAGATACTTGTCCTAACAGTGTCTATGGTAAGACCAAACTTGTCGGTGAGTTGAATGTGCAGAAGCTCTGCGAACGTTCGATGATTATCCGTACGGCGTGGCTCTACAGCACCTTTGGCAACAACTTCGTGAAGACGATGATACGTCTGGGCAATGAGAAACCAGAGCTTGGTGTCATCTTCGACCAGATTGGTACACCGACTTATGCTCGCGACTTGGCTCGTGTTATCATGGTTGCTATTAATCAAGGCATTGCCCCTGGCATCTACCATTTCTCTAACGAGGGTGTTATCTCGTGGTACGACTTTACGAAAGCCATCCATCGTATTGCTGGCATCACCTCGTGTCATGTCCGTCCGTTGCATACCTCTGAATATCCCACTCCTGCAGCCCGTCCGCACTATTCGGTGCTTGACAAGACGAAGATCAAGCAGACCTACGGCATTGAGGTTCCCTATTGGGAGGAGTCACTGCGCGAGTGTATCGCCAAGCTATGAAGACAGCAGTCGTTGGTGGCGGGGCAGCCGGTTTCTTCCTGGCAGTCAACCTGAAAGAGATGATGCCTGACATGGAGGTCGTCATCTTCGAGCGTAGCCACCATGTGCTGGCAAAGGTGGAGGTTAGTGGTGGCGGACGTTGTAACTGTACCAATTCCTTCGCTTCAGTCAGTGATTTGTCGCAAGTCTATCCTCGTGGGCACCGCCTGCTGAAACGCCTATTCAACAACTTTGACTACCAGGATGCCTATCGTTGGTTCGAGGAACATGGTGTGCCTTTGGTGACGCAGGAAGACCAGTGCGTCTTCCCACAGGCTCAGAACTCACATGCTATCATCGACTGTTTCCTTTCGTTGGCCCGTCGTTACCATATTGAGATTCGTAAGGGTGTCCATGTGGATTCTCTTGACCAGTTGAGTGATTTCGATGATGTTGTAGTGACTACAGGAGGATCTCCAAAGGGTGAGGGTTTACGTTGGTTGGCTGCCTTGGGGCATGAGATAGAGGCTCCAGTCCCCTCATTGTTTACCTTCTCTATTGCTGATGAACACCTGCATGCTCTGCAAGGAACGGTGGTGAATGATGTTACGGCAATGATTGCCGGTACGAAGTTTCGTGCTACGGGGCCGTTGCTGATTACCCATTGGGGTGTCAGTGGTCCTGCCATTCTGAAACTGTCGAGTCATGCTGCCCGTCATCTGGCTGAGCATCAGTATCAAGCATCGCTGAGCGTCCGTTGGTTGGCTATGCAGGATGAGGAGGTTGCTGCTCTTCTGTATGAACAGGTGGCAACGCAACCTAAGAAGCAGTTGACAACCTATAATCCTTTCGGCTTGCAACAACGGCTGTGGGCATATTTGGTGTTGAAAGCCTTGGATACACGCAGTCAGATACGATGGGTAGAGTTGAACAAAAAGGACGTCAACCGTTTAGTCAACGTCCTCTTGAATGATACTTATCAGTTAGCGGGTCGTGCTCCCTTCAAGGATGAGTTTGTTACCTGTGGCGGCATTTCGCTAAAAGCTGTCAACCCTGCTACATTAGAGAGTAAACACGTTCCTCATCTGTATTTCGCTGGCGAGGTGCTCGATATTGACGGTGTTACGGGTGGTTTTAATTTCCAGGCGGCATGGACTACTGCCTATACCGTGGCATTGTCAATAACCAATAACCACTAACCACTAACCGTTAACCATTAACCTTCACTAACTGTCTTGTTCTGCTTCAGGTCCTCCACGAACTGGCTAATCTTCTGCAACTCGCGTGGAATACGGATGTTCTGCGGACAATGTGGCTCACACTGACCACAACCGATGCAGTGGTCAGCCTGACGCATACGTGGTACGGCACGGTCGAGACCAATCAGGTAGTTACGGCGTAGCTTGAAGTACTCGTCATCCATTTTCAGGCGTGGCAGCGTGCCGTCGTTTTTACATTTATTATAGTGTACGAAGATGGCAGGGATGTCGATGCCATAAGGACACGGCATGCAGTATTTACAGTCGTTACACGGAATATTCTCCAGACCGACGATGCGCTCTGCTACATCCTTGTCCAGGAAGCGCTGCTCTTCTTCTGTAAGGGGTTCCAGCGGACAGTATGACAACAGGTTGTCCTTCAGATGTTCCATATAGGTCATACCACTGAGTACGGTGAGCACACCCTCTGGTGTACCTGCATAGCGGAATGCCCACGAGGCGACGCTGCGTTCTGGCGCATGACTCTTCAATTCCGTGGCGAGGTATTGTGGCAGGTTAGCCAAACGACCACCTAACAGAGGCTCCATGATAACAGCAGGAATACCTTTCTTCTGCAGCTCTGCATACAGGTAACTGGCATCGACGTTACTGCCATTAATCTCATTGGCATAGTCCCAGTCCAGATAATTCAGCTCTATCTGCACAAAGTCCCAGTGGTATTTGTCGTTCATGGCCAGTACCTCGTCGAACACTTCCTGCTTGCCGTGGAATGAGAAACCGAGGTTGCGGATACGGCCAGCTTCGCGCTCAGCCATCAGGAAGTCCATGATGCCATTATCGACATAGCGGCGATTGAACTCATCCATGCCACCACCAATGGCGTGCAACAGATAGTAATCGAGATAGTCAACCTGCAATTCTTTCAGGGAGTTCTTATACATGCCGATGCTCGCCTCACGACTTTGTGTAGAGGGGTGGAAGTTTGACAGCTTGGTGGCGATGAAATACTCTGAGCGCTTGTGGCGACTTAGGGCGATACCCGTACAGCGCTCCGACTTTCCCTGACAATAGACGGGTGACGTATCGATATAGTTGAGGCCATGCTCTAGGGCATAGTCTATCTGACGATTGATCATGTCCTGATCATAGTCGTCCTTGTTTTCTGTCTTCGACGGCAGACGCATCATACCATAACCCAGAATGGAGACCTTGTCGCCTGTCTTAGGATTTGTGCGATAGGTCATCTTGTCCGTTGGTGGCTCCACCTGTTTCTTATACTCCTCCACAGCCTTTGAGTCGCTCTTCGACTTACAGCCCGTCATCACGGCAGCAGTGGCAACAGCGCCACCACCCAGTATTTTGAGGAAATTTCGTCTTGATATATCTTTTTTCATACTTCTTACATCTTACATCATACATCTTACATCACACCTCTTTGTGCACCTCGTGGCCTTCAACATAGATTGCTGAGAAGGGACGGGCAGGACACAGATATTCGCAGGCACCACAGCCTATGCAACGGTTCTCGTTGACGGCAGGTACGTAGGGTGATTCCTCGTCATTAGGGTCAGAGGGTACCATCTCGATGGCACCGACAGGACAGTGACGGGCACAGTTGCCACACTCCACACCGTCGGTCAATGGAATACAGTTCTTCTTAATCCATACGGCATGACCAATCTGTGTGGAGGCCTTCAGCTCATGAGCTAATGGCTTGATGGCTCCTGCAGGACACACCTCTGAACAGCGGTTACACTCTGGACGACAGTAGCCACGCTCATACGACATCGTTGGCTGCATCAGGTGCCACAGGTCGCTGCTGGGACGCAGCACCTCGTTGGGACACTCCGAAATACACAGCTGACAGCCCGTACAGTGCTGTTCGAAGTTTTGCTTCGAACGGGAACCTGGCGGCATGATGGGTGTCTGGCGCTCAGGGGCTACCTTGTCTTCTATCTCTGCCAGTCCACCATCCATAATCTTGTCTTTCTGCTGTGCCATGGCAGCTGTTGCCAGCAGTGCGGAAGACAGCAGGAAGGTGCGTTTGCTGGAGTCAACGGGCTCGTTGGCCTCAGTGGGCTTATTGGTCTCAGTGGGCTTATTGGGTTCACTGGGTTGCCCATTAGCCCCATTAGATCCATTAACCCCATTACCCCCATGCCCATACTTCAGTGCTCCAAACTTGCAACTCTCGATGCAGTCGCCACAGACCACGCAGCGCAGGGGGTCAACGGTGTGTGTCTTATAGTCTATGCAGGCAGCCTTACAGTTCTTCGTACACAGCGAGCAGTTCTTGCACTTGTCTACATCGAAGTGCACCTTCAGCCACGAGAACTTCGCAAAGATGCTCAGCAGGGTACCCACAGGACAGATGGTGTTGCAATAGGTGCGACCATTGCGCCAGGCGAGCACAGCTAGTATGACCAGTGTCACAATGCTGATGATGAGGCTTGGCAGGGCACGCATCCAGATGTTCGTATGGTAGAACGCATAGCTGTCGTAGTGCTCGGCAATGGCTGCCAGCACGTTGTTGCCTGCCATCCATATGGGTTGCAACAGGTTGGTACATATGCGTCCGAAGGCAGAGTAGGGAGCTAACAATTGTACAATGGTGCCGCCACCCAATACGAGGGATATCAGCATCATTACAAAGAAGATGATGCGCAGGGCGTGTTTCTGTTTAGAATACGTGTAGCGGTTCTTCTTGGCTTTCTTGCCGAACCATCCGAAGATGTCCTGCATGATGCCTAACGGACAGATGACCGAACAGTAGATTCGCCCGAAGATGAGCGTCAGCACAAGGAGTGCTGCAATGACCACGACGTTCAGTGCCAATACTGCCTCCAAGAACTGTATCTTGGGCATCCAACTCACCCATTGGTGCATGGTGCCGGTGAAGTCGAGGAACAACAGCGTGATGCCGATAAACATCACGGTTGCCAGTGCAATTCTGATTTTTCTTAACATAAAGTATTGTTTAGCTTCAGTTTGTTATTTTGACGATTTGTATGCTGAGTTCATAGAGCAGGTAGATGGGCAGTGCCACTACGAAGAGGGTAAACACGTCGGTGGTCGGGGTGATGATAGCCGCTACGATGAGGATGGCTACGACGGCGTGACGGCGGAATTGTGACATCATGTGGCTGTTGATGAGTCCCATGCGTCCCATCAGTCCACAGACTACTGGCAGTTCAAAGACCACACCCATCACCAGGCTCATTCCTAACAGTGTGTCGATATACGACTGCAGGGTCAGCATGTTGGCCACGTCGGGCGACACCTGATAGGTGCCCAAGAACCTGACCGTCAGCGGAAACACGATGAAGTAGTTCACCAGTGTGCCCATGAGGAACATCACGTAGGCGGCTCCCACTATCCAGACGGCATAGCGCCGTTCGTTCTGGTAGAGTGCTGGCGACACGAAGCGGAACAGTTCATATAATATATAAGGTGAAGCCAGTAGCAGTCCCGCATAGATGGCCGTCCGCATGTGAATCATGAACTGCTCCGTCAGTCCCGTATTCATCAGGTTGATGTGGAAGGCGTCAACACCTAACAGCTGGTAAGTCACGAAGTCGCTACTTCGTGGGGCCAGCACCACACTGAACAGCGCATCCTTCAGGCAGAATGCCACCACTCCCAGCACCATCACGGCCACGGCCATGCGTATCAGCGATGAGCGCAATACGTCCAGATGGTCCCAAAAGGTGAGTACCTTCGTTCCTTCGTCCATTTGTCTCACCTATTCGTCCTTTTGTTCCTTCGTCTCATCCTTTGTGCTTTCGTCAATATCCTTCATGCCGTCCTTGAAGCTCTTGACGCCCTTGCCGAGTCCTTTCATCAGCTCAGGAATCTTCTTTCCTCCGAACAGCAATAGGATAATCAGAGCAATGACGATGATTTCCTGCATTCCTAATCCAAACATGTTTTTGTCGTTTTTTGGTTATAATCTTTGCAAAGATACGAAAAAAACATTATCTTTGCAGTCAAATAACAACATTTAACTATGGAGTACGAATTTATTCTACGAATTTTCGTCGCTGCTCTGCTTGGCGGACTCATCGGTTTGGAGCGTGAGTATCGTGCCAAGGAGGCTGGCTTCCGCACCCACTTCCTCGTGGCACTGGGCGCCGCATTGTTTATGATAGTGTCAGCTTACGGCTTTGGTGACTCTATGACGAGTGACCTGCATCGTTGGGATGTATCTCGTGTGGCGTCACAGGTGGTTAGTGGCATCGGTTTCATTGGTGCTGGTACCATCATCTTCCGTAAACAAGAGAATATGGTCAGCGGACTTACCACAGCTGCAGGTCTATGGGTTACTGCTGCTATTGGTCTGGCCTGTGGTGGCGGCATGTATGTGCTGGCAATCGCTGCTTCTATCATGGTGCTGGTAGGACTGGAGGCCTTCAACTTCTTCTTACGCAAACTCGATAAGCATCGTAAGGAATAAGAAAAGCGGGAGAACTCAGGTTCTCCCGCTTCTTCTATCTTCTTTTATCTCCTTTTTACAGATGTCTGTTGCGCAGGGTGTTCAGCATGATGCGCATGTAGAGTCCAAACTGCTTCTCGTTCAGCACGCTCTTCATCTTCTGAGCATCCTTTCTTACTGCCTGATGCACCAGGTGTCTCTGGATAGGTCCTCTTACGGAGGCCAGTGACTGCAACTCTGTGTTGAAGTTGTTGTGAATGGTTTCTACGGCTTCCGACTGATCCTCGTCCAAGTCGAGCACCTCTGAGAGGCGGTCCATGTTACAACTCATGTCAAAACGTCTGTCGACATTGTTACTGTTAGTTTCTGCAAAACTAAATGTTACTGCCATCATGGCAACCAGTGTTACGATAATCTTTTTCATACCTTTAATTTTTTAATTGTTATTTTTTCGTTTTTGTTTTCGTTCTTCTTTGCTTCTTTGACGTAACAAAGGCATGAAATGTTTAACCGCCCACACCCCACTTTCAACGAACACCCTGTTTCGTTCAGCGAACTGCCGAATATCCACTCTAAAAGAATGAGGGGATATTCCTAAATATACAACCTTACAGAAGAAATTGCAAGAAAACAGGGTTCACATTCACGCGTAATCTACTGATATATTGCGCAGTAAGTGTGAACCCTGTTTTTGTGGTTGGTATCAAAGAGGTAAGTCCCTCTGATTGAGGTGGCAAGGAAATGTAATCATTTTCCTGTCGCGGCGTTAATGGCTATTTCCCGATAGTTTGCTATTGGTGCCACCGTCAACGGATGGCGCGTAGCCATACGATAGGGCAGACCTATCTGGCGGAATTCGTCGAGAAAGGCTTCGAGATATGTATCATCTGCAAACCGCTGCATCAGACTGATACAGAACGTGCCGCCCACGGCACTCATCTCAATGGTGAGAGCATACGGCGTATAGGCCTCTGTGTACATCTCGCTGACGTATTGTTCGGCAGCACCCAGATTAGCCTTGCCGACGTAACTGACACAGGTTGTGGCTGCTGATGTTGCGAGACTGTAGGCTTTGGCCATTGCCTGATGGCGCCCCTCAAGGGTGGGAATCTTTTCGAACATGTCTTGCGTATGCTGAGTTTGCCAGAAATTCTCAATGACGTTGTCTTCGTTCGACTGCAGGGCCACCATGCCTCGGAATATGGTCTGCTGCGTTTCAATATCCATCCCTCTCATCTCATCGTTCAGGGTCAGGCGGAGCGATGCTGCCATCGATTGGCCGGCCTGCGGACAACCCAGTGCGGGACGTTGGTTGATGGCCAGTGCCACCATCGGCACTCCTTCCGTCAAGTCGGGATGCAGACGGGCAATGGCACGGACGAGCAGCAGCGAAATGAGCGTAGCGGGCGATGTGTCGCCTGAGGTCACATACCTCATCATCTCTTGCTCTTCAACAAGGATGTTGACAGTTTCCACGTCCTCACTTACCGCCACCTTTGCCTGTGTGGTCAGATTGATGCAGCGCAGACGCTCCGGAAGGGGTAGCGGGTGCAGTTGGTCGGGCTTAGCCAGTACGGCTGGGTCTTCCCATTCCTCTGGGCTGATAGTGTCACCTGCCACTCGAATGTTCGCCATACCCCTTTCCAATGTCGCATCATAACGGCGGCGAGAATATTCATAGAGCAAGGTGCGTAGGATGTTATAGGCTCCTGTGCCATCGGTCAGGCAGTGGAAGAAATCGATAGCGATGCAGTTGTCCCAGTAGCAGAAGGCCAGCAGATGGTTGTTCGACTCTGGGCCAATCATTCTCACTGGTTTTTCCCCTTCGCTGACTACCCACGGCTCGCTGTTGTCTTCATACACAAAATATTCCGTGCCTTCAGCATCTTTCCTCATGCCGAGCTTCACTTGATAGTATGGATACCGCAGGCGCGTTGATTCTACAGCCTGACGCAACAAGTCGCCGTCAACGACATCTCGCATCTTCATCGTCATTCGTACCGTCCAACTCATCTGTTCTCCTGCCCATGTCAGGTAGAATCTTTCTGAAAGCAGTTTCTTTCCTTTATTATAATTCATCATGGTGACATTATTCATTACACATCGTTTTTAACGGGCGCAAAATTACGCAAAATTATCCAATTTCTCGTGGGAACTCCAACTTTTTTTCGGAAAGATGATGCGCATTGGCGGTAAAAGTGCAAAAGGCGGGCGAGATAGCGATGTCCTTTCTATCTGAAAATCTCACGCAGTTCACTGTTGCTCAGTTTGCCTATCTTCAATCAAAAGTCTTTTGTAAACTAAACTTTATAAAAAAGCAAAACTTAACTCAAATATAAAATAGAAAGCTACTTATGAAAAGACAACTATTCGCACTGATGGCCATGATGCTGATTGGCTGTACCACTACTGTATGGGGACAGACGGATCTGTCTGGACGGACGTATTACAACCCTAACATCATGGCCGACAAGCTGAACGAGGCAACGAAAGACATAAACAAGGAGGAGCTGAGACAGAAAGGCATTGCCAAGGCAGAGAAAAAGAAAGGCCGGAAGCTGACGGCTGCAGAAAAGGCCGAGGTGGACAAGGAACTCGAGAAAACCATCAAAACCATCGAAGCCATGAAGAAAGGTGTGACGACCGCCATCACCGTGGAGTTCAAGGACAAGAAGAACATGGTGCTGAAGGCTGACATAAAGGTCAGCGACGAGGCCATGAAGGCTGCTGGCATCGGCTGGCTGAAACGCAAAGCTATGAAAGCGGCACTGGCCATAGCCCCATCATCAGAGAAAGGCACCTATGTGGTGAAGGGCCAGCAGGTCATCATGACTGATAGCAACGGAGAAAAGGACACCCTGCTGCTTAGTCAGGACGGTCAGTATCTGAGCGGCAAGATGGACAAAGATACCCCTTTCAAGCTAAAGAGGAAAAAATAGAGCAACTGCAATCAGAGGTCCCTTTGATTGATGCCTTCTTTTATCACACGTTTATTTCATTTCTTCAGGCTCCCAAAGACATTGTTGAATATCCACATGCCCATTGGCTTTAAAGGCCACTCCCTCTGCCTCTAATAGCGTACGCTGAAGGCTCCAGCCTGGTGCCGTGCGCCCTTCACGGTTCACCACACGATGGCAGGGAAGAGAGGCACTTTCTGGCGAATAGCGCAGCACGCGCCCTACCATCCTCGAATGCGAGGGCCACCCTGCCCAGGCGGCTATAATGCCGTAGGTGGTGACACTGCCGCATGGTATCTGTCTGACGATGTCCAGCACGTCATCATGAAAGGCACGGGCCTGTGTAGGAGTCATGCGATCAGGACAGTCTCTCATAACTTGATGCGATGGACTTCATCACGTCGCCTACCTTCCAACGCTTCTCACCCAATAGTAGATGTACGTGATTAGGCATTAGACAATAGGCATAGATGTGGCAGATTGTAGTTCTCGTCACAAGGTCGTACTCCAATCTTTCCTGAACCGTAGACAATATCTTGATAAAAGTCCAATAGTCTTCTGGCTCTTCAAAGATATCCTGGCGATTGATACCACGTAACATTACATGGTATATACCTGTCCCGCTTTGCTCTCTTCCAACCCTTGGCATACATTGATTGTTTAATCCAATAACGTTATAGCCTTATTGCTTATTGTGCGAAATCTGATTTTTCAATCAAATCTGTTCCTTTGATTGAAACTATCTTCTTGATGGTACCATCATCAAAGATAACGATATTTAATCCCTTCTGAGGTTTATCAAGCTTTTTACCATCAGTAGAATAAATCCGAATGCTACGCTGAGTGTTCATCAGGATTTCTGCAATTCCCGATGTATAGCTTGCATACACCACAACGTCATGAGCAGGCATCGTCTGAGGCAAGTCTTTCCATTCAAAGGTTGCATAGTCACCTTCGGGTTTGGGTTCAGGTGTGATGGCAGCACCATATTCGTACACCGTTTCCTTATACACCTTATCATCTATCATGTAAGTCAGCATATAGCTATTGATACTGAAGGTACCTGTTACTGTAACATCATGGTCTGGCATCGTTTCAGGAATATCGCTCCAACCGCTGAAGCTATAACCTTCCTTGGTGGGCGAAGGTTCTGGCGTAATGGTTTCTCCTTCTTCTATACTATAGGACTTATAAACTTCTCCATCAACCATATAGGTTAATGTGTGTTCAGGCTTAGCAATCTTGACAATACTTCCGAATGAACTCCAAGGATAACTTGACTTATAGGCATCAATGGAACCCGATGGTACATGCAGCGTGGCATTTTTTAAATACCCCGATATGAAAGTATCTGAATAAGTACTCGGAACATTCTCTGCGTAACAATACACATCCGTCAATTCTCCACAGTAGTAGAACGCTCTTTCGCCTATGCTCGTAACGCCACTGCCAATGGTGACAGAAGTAAGGGCAGTACAGTAATTGAAAGCTTCATCTCCAATAGAGATTACACCATTGCCAATGATAACGGAGGAAAGAGCAGTACACCGATAGAAAGCTTCATCTCCAATAGATGTCACACCGTTGCCAATAGTGATGGAGTCCAGACTACTACAACGAGAAAAAGCAGAACTACCTAGTGAAGTCACGTTGTTGGGAATGTCAATAGAAGTCAGACTACTACAACTATAGAAAGCCCCATCGCCAATGGAAGTCACGCCACTTCCAATGGTAGCAGAAGTTAGGCTTGTGCAATCAGCGAATGCACTTTTGCCTATCGAGGTTATACCATCGCCAGTCGCGACGGAAGTCAAGCCTATGCAATTCCAGAAAGCATAATCGGCAATAGAGGTCGCGGTATTGGGGATTACTAAATCTTTTATTTCCTCATCATTCATATAAAGATGCTTTTCGAATGATAAACTCTCATGGAAATTATTATTGCACCATGCTGCAATATCTTCAATATTAATTTTATGTAGATTATTACAACTATAAAATGCTGTTTTTTCTATCGATTTCAATGTACTTGGTATTTTAATACTTGTCAGACCAGAACAGTCTCTAAAAGCCTCTATTCCTATACTATCTACACCTTCAGGAAGGAGTATTTCAGTTATATTTTCACATGAAGAGAATGCGCCCTCTCCTATTGAAAGAGGCAAACTGTTGTTACGTTCCTCAAATTCTATTTTTGTAAGTTTCTTACAATTTGCGAACATACCCTTGCTAATGGTTTCTACATTTGTGCCAATTTTGACGGATTCCAACAGATCACAATTATAGAAAGTGGAATTATCAGAGCGAGGGACATTGTAGTTCTCTACAATTTGTAGTTTTTCCATATTAGCGAAGGCAGAAGCACCAACATATTTGACTGAATTTGGGAGTGCTAATTTCTGAATGCGTTTATTGAGTGCGAATGCATGGGTACCAATTTCTATCAAACCTTCAGGGAAATTAATGAACTCTATGTTAGAACCATGACCGGCACCGTATGCCACAAAATAAAAAGCGTAATTTCCAATCCGTTTAATACTACTTGGCAGATTTATAGTCCTAATCTTTTCATAAGTGGACTCTTCAAGAAAATCATGGGCAATACTAACAGTTCCTTCGCGGAAAGTCAGTTCTCTTGGTTCCGTTCCTTTCTCAACAGCCATAGCCACTTTGCCCATATATACTATTTCATTTTCTGTAGGCAGTTTCTCATTCCAAGGTGTATTTCTAAATGATGTTCGAGAGAACATCACATCAGCGTTTTCATCATAATAAACATCAGAGAGTGCAGAGCATCCTGCGAAAGCCTCTTCTTCCACAGATTCCAATTTGCTCGAAAACTTTACAGACGAAATGCCCGTACAAACATAAAAAGCATCCTCTTTAATGGTTTTTGCACTACTTAGGTCTATCTCTCCCGTAATATTTGTACAATACGCAAATGATGCTTCCTCAATGTTTTCAATATGTGCCAGCGAAGGGATGGTTGTAAGGCTGGAACATTTGTAAAAAGCCCCAGCGTATGCATTTCGTCCAGGATGGCCTCCACCAATAGAAGTAACACTTTCTGGGAACCATACTTCTTCCAGTAGTTTATTGTCCTGGAAAGTTCGTTCCCCTATTTGAGTGATAGAAGCAGGCATCACTATCTTTCTTAAATTCATGTCATGGAACGCGCCCGCAAGATGGTTGTTATAATAGTGAATAGTCGTTTTATATCCTCCAAGTCCATTAGATACCCATTCTTCCCTTTTATAATTTCCATCTGACAAATAGTAACATGTTGTTTCAGTACTTGCACCATCGCTGTTTACTCCATAAAAAATAGAATTATACATCGTATTGTCAGACACTAATGTCACGTCTTTCAGATCCAGCGAGTTTAGATGTGCGACTTTACCTTTTTTTGATACGAGAAAAGCAATGTCTTTGCCGTTCAGTCGTCCTTTAATAGTAAGGCTTTCCACCACTGATGTCTCTAAGGCTTCTACGATGTCATTGAGTGTTCCTTCTTGTTCAACGGTTACTGTGAAATCTGTATTTTTCACAGAATCTAGCTCATACATAGAAGCAAATTGTTTCCAACCGTTTGTAGTTTCGTACTCAAATTTTGCATCTTGGGGGACGACAAGATAACCTTCATTATACGTAAAGTCACTGAAGAACCGCTCTGATGCAGGTGGGATAGCTATGTCAGATTCTACACGAACTAACTTTTCGCAATTAAAAGCATCTTCCCCAATCTTTGTTATTGTTGATGGCAAATGAATAGAGGTTAATCCACTGTTTTTAAATGCTGAACCACCGATGTTCGTCAAGCTATTGGGAAGTTCAATTTGTTTAATACCATTGCAACCCCAGAAAGCAGATCTGCCGATGGTCGTCACACCATTGGGAATAGTGAAGGAAGTTAGACTGCTGCAGCCATCGAAACCTGCGATGTTTGTAATGTTGCCCTCAATAACTACATCCTTTAATGCATGACATGAGCCAAAAGCACTTTCCCCTATTTCAATACTTCTACCTTTCAACTCTGCTTTTTCAAGATTATTGCACCCATAGAATGCTGATTCTCTAATAAAAATATCACAATCCGTAAAGCTAACAGACTTTAATGCTTTTTTCCCTTTGAAAATCTCATTGCCTACAGTAACCGTACTGTTCTTTACCGTTATACTCTCCAAGAGTTGACAACCACTAAAATCGTCAAGAGAAATCTTTTTGCAAAAAGCCTCTATCGTCTTAAATCCAGTGCTGCCAGCAAAGACGTATTCACCTACATTCGTAACGCTTTCAGGAATGGTCAAATCGGTTGTTTCTGTATTATTATCGCTGTAAATATGATGAGCATAATATAAAGGATTTGCTTGTTTGCTGCCAAATGTGATTCCACACCATGACGCAATATCAGGAACGACAACCTTTTTAAGGCTGTCGCAATATAGAAACGCATTACTTCCAATAGTGGTCACGCCATTACCTATGGTGACGGAGGTTAAGCCCCGACACACCTTGAAAGCCTCATTACCAATAGAATCTACACTATTAGGGATATTCACAGATGTCAAGCCACTGCATCCATAGAAAGCACCATAACCAATATAGTTTACACTATTTGGAATGGTCACTGAGGTCAAACCAGTACAGTCAGAAAAAGCATAATTACCTATGGTAGTTACTTCTTCACCTATCACCACCTCTTTAATAGAAGAATACCCATTAAACCATGAATTTATTACTTGGCAATGGAATTTTACTGAGGTAAGACCTGTGCAGCCCGTGAAAACAGAGCCACCGATGGTGGTCACACTATTGCCTAAGGTGATGGATGTTAAGCCGCTGCAACCAGCGAATGCACTGTTTCCGATGTTTGTTACACTATTTGGAATGGTCACTGAGGTCAAACCAGTACAGTCAGAAAAAGCATA
>R23__coassemble_75_pt1 | contig 70752 bp, 61 predicted proteins | sample R23__metabat2_high_PE_030 | metagenome-assembled genome bin R23 | reverse complement strand
CATCATAAGCAAGGACTAAATCAGACAATCGAAAAATTATCTGCGGATTTTAGGGTATATTTGCAGGCGATAATTGACTATTCATATGAAAAAATGGCTGCTGGCGACTGTTGCATCCTTGCTAATGGCAACGCTTCATGCACAGAGCGCCTACGATGAGATACTTGAGAACGTACTCTGTTCGGCCAGCAACTATATGGCCTACCCAGGACCGACGCAGCAGAAGCTGACGCCGGCTCCTCGTGGGTATAAGCCTTTCTACATCAGCCATTACGGTCGCCACGGTTCGCGATTCCATAGCAAGCCAAGCATCTACAACGCTCCTTACCAGGTTTTGGCCATGGCTGACAGCCTCGGCAAGTTGACCGCTACAGGTAAGGATGTGCTGCGGAGACTGGATATTATCCGTAAAGATGCCGAGAACCATTGGGGTGACCTGACATGGATAGGATGCCACCAGCAAGAGGACATAGCCCGTCGCATGTATCAGCGTTTCCCAGAGGTATTCAAGGGTAGTGCCGAGATAGATGCCCGCAGTACGGGTGTGGGTCGTTGTGTGCTGTCTATGGAGTATTTCCTGATGCAGCTGACTCGTCTGAATCCGAAACTGAACATCCATCATAATGCAACCCATCGGGATATGTATTATCTGAATCTGCAGGATAAGGATCTCTTTAATCTTCGCAAGACCAAGAAAGCCACTGAACCATATAAAGAATTCAGGCTTCGCAATAGTGAATGTAAGCATCTGATGCAGGTGCTTTTCAATGATAGCAACTATGTCAGCAAGCATGTCCGTAGCTATGACTTTGCCGAACAGCTGATGATGGTTGCCGCTATTTTGCAGGATGTGGAGCTGGGCAAGGAGATGACGCTCTACGACATCTTTACCCAAGATGAGTTATACCGCATCTGGAAGGTAGGTAACGCTTATTGGTATATTGGCTGGGGCAACAGCAATGCTACCGACTGCAAGATGCCTTACCTGCAGCGTAACCTCCTGAGTACGATGATTCATCATGCTGACAGTTGTATCCAGTTGCCGACGACCAGCGCTCATCTGCGCTTCGGCCACGAGACAGTATTGCTGCCGTTGGTTTGTCTGCTCGACGTTAATGGTTACGGACAGGTGATAGACGATTTGGATCAGTTGGACTCCAAGGGGTGGGTCAATTACCGTGCTTTCCCCATGAGTGGTAATCTGCAGTTCATCTTCTATCGTAAGAGTCCTAAAGATCGCGACCCGCTCTTCAAGGTATTGCTCAACGAGAACGAAGCCAAGTTGCCGTTGCCAGATAAGCAGGCACCGTACTATCGCTGGAGCGATTTCCGTAGTTATTATCTTAAGAAACTCGAGGCTTATGAGAAATAATCAGATACGTCCCCTACTGATTGCCGTCCTGCTAATGCTGGGCGCCATGCAGAGTGCGGCACAGTCTGTGTTGTCTCTCATTGAGCAAGACCCCAACTTCACGGCAGGAAGCTATGCCCTCTATCCTGACAAGGACCTGCCCAAGCAGACTGCCGCCCCCAAGGGCTATAAGCCGTTTTATATCAGTCACTACGGTCGCCACGGCTCGCGCTACCTGAACGACATGAAAGGCTATTACCAGCCTTATAACACTTTGCTGAAAGCCGATTCGCTGGGTAAGCTGAATGCTGTAGGAAAGATGGCATTAGAAGAGATGCGTCTGAATATTGCCGATGCTGAAGGGCGTTGGGGTGATTTGGATGACCTCGGCAATGAACAGCAACGAGGTATCGCCCACAGAATGCTCCAGAACTTCCCTGAAGTATTCCAAGAAGGTGCTTTCGTCGATGCCCGTAGTACCATCGTCACCCGTTGTGCACTCTCCATGGGTGCCTATGTGCTGCAACTGATTAAGGAACGTCCGAACCTGCAGGTGGAGATGGGGAATTCGTATAGTGACATGTGGTATATGAACCACCAGAATAAGGCGTTGCGTGATAGTGCTACAAACCGGCATGCACAAAAGGCCCTCAATGCTTTCATTTATAAGCGTTGGAGGAACGATGGTTTGGACAATCTGTTCTTCAATGATACCGTTTATGTCAAACAGCATGTTGATTTGCAGTGGACGGTGTATTATCTGATAAAGGCAGCACTTCTCCAGCAGAATACCCAGCGTCGTACGGAACCCAACAAGCTCCTTCCTCTTTTTTCAGACGAGGTACTTTATGTCTATTGGCAGGTTGAGAATGTCTGGAACTATCTTCATTCAGGTTTCTGTACCCTGAATGGCGGCATGCAGCCCTATACCCAGCTTAACCTTTTAAGAAAAATCGTCAACGATGCAGACAGTATCATTGACGGCAAGCGACATGGTGTCTCGTTGCGCTTTGGCCATGAGACTGTCGTCTTGCCGCTGGTCTGTCTGATGGGTATCAATGGCTATGACTACCGTACAGGTAACCTTGAAACGTTGGAGACCAAGGGATGGTGGTCCGGCAGTGTATTCCCTATGGCGAGCAACATCCAGATAGTGTTCTACCGTAAGAACGCAGCCGATAAGGATCCACTCATCAAGGTATTGCTCAATGAAAAAGAGGCTACGCTGCCCTTGTCGAGCGACTTAGCCCCTTATTATCGGTGGAGTGATGTCCGTAGTCTCTTCCTGAAGCGTATAGCTGACGGTGAGTCAGCTCTTGGAAGCAAACGCTAACGCATAGACACGCATCTGCTTGACCATAGCCAGCAGACCATTGCTGCGTGTGGGCGACAGATGCTCCTTCAATCCAATCTCTTCGATGAAGTACAGGTCTGCATCCAGTATCTCCTGTGGCGTGTGACCTGACAGTACGCGTATCAGTAGTGCCACGATACCTTTTACTATCAGCGCATCACTCTCGGCAGTGAAGTTCAGCTTGCCATCCACATAGTCGGCCTGCAGCCACACACGACTCTGGCAACCGTCAATGAGGTTGCTCTCTATCTTGTACTTCTCGTCCAGAGGCTCTTGCTCGTTGCCGAGGTCGATGAGCAACTGGTACTTGTCCATCCAGTCGTCCAGACCAGAGAACTCGTCAATAATCTCGTCTTGTATCTCGTTAATTGTCATCATTGTTTTTCGTTATTTCGTAATTACGTTATGTCGTTATAACGACTTTATTATCTTAAACAGCTTGTCGCTGGGCCTTACCTTCTCCGGAACCTTGATGCTAACACGCGTACCTTGCTGGGCCGTCTGCACAGCCTGCACGTCATCGTGAATCTCGTCGACGGTGACATACAGTGCACCCGTTGTCGGACCCGTGATAAGCATCTTGTCGCCTACGCTGAACGTGGCGGCCTCTACAGAAAACTCTGCCACGCCTAACTTGGAGAAGTATTTGACACCCTTGCCGATATACTGCTTCTTCTCGGTGGCGTTCGAGCCGTAGTTCGAGTTCCACTCGCCCAACAGCTGCCCCTGGTAGTAGCCATCCCAGAAACCACGGTTGAAGACCGTTGCCAGGCGCTCGTCCCACTGGTCTTTCTTCTCTTCCGTGAAGGTCCCGTCGAGCACGCTCTGGATGGCCTCCTTGTAGCACTGCACCACCGTGAGCACATATTCCGGTCCACGGGCGCGGCCTTCTATCTTGAAGACCCTGACACCCGCCTGCATCATCTTGTCGATGAAGCGGATGGTTTTCAGGTCCTTGGGCGACATGATGTACTTGTTGTCAATCTCCAGTTCGGTACCTGTCTCACGGTCGGTAACGATATAGCTGCGGCGACAAATCTGCATGCAGGCACCGCGGTTGGCTGAGCGCCCCGTGTTGTCGAGACTCATATAGCACTTGCCGCTCACTGCCATGCACAGCGCACCGTGACAGAACATCTCGATGCGCACCAGCTGACCGCTGGGACCGCAGATGTGCTGTTCCTCTATCTGGCGGTAGATGTCGGCCACCTGTTCCATCTTCAACTCACGTGCCAGCACCACCACGTCGGCAAACTGCGCATAGAACTTCAGCGCCTCAATGTTCGAGATGTTCAGCTGCGTGGAGAGGTGTACCTCCATGCCCACCTTGCGGCAGTAGGTCATCACGGCAATGTCACAGGCAATGACGGCCGTAATCTTCGCCTCTACGGCAGCATCCACTATCTGGTGCATCGTCTCGATGTCCTCACCATAGATAATGGTATTTACCGTGAGGTATGTCTTCACACCTGCCTCGTTACAGGTAGCGGCAATCTCGCGCAGGTCGTCGATAGTGAAGTGGTTGGCAGAGTGTGAACGCATATTCAGCTGTTCCACACCAAAATACACCGACCCAGCACCAGCCTTCAACGCTGCAGCCAACGAGTCGCGGCTACCCACAGGAGCCATTATTTCATAGTCTGTTATTTGATTCATGGGTGCAAAATTACGAAGAACTCATCAAATAGCCAAATTTTGCAAACGTTTACGAACTATTTTGAGGTGTTTTTCATGTGTATTTGAATTATTTACCCTACTTTTGCATTGCAAACCAAAACAAACGAAACAAATGAAGAAGTACCTACTTGGTCTGGTAGCAATACTCATGGCACTAACGTCAAAAGCAGCAACTCCCTCTTTTATACAAGAGTATGGCGGCTGGTTTGAAAGTGCCTATGTCATGTGGGACAAGACGGAAGGATATGATTACAATGTTTATATCAGTCCGGCGTCCAGTGATGCGTGGGTGAAGCTGGACGATGAGTTGGTGCGCGAATACCCAACTTATGGACGTGCTGATGCATTAGGTCTGCAGGCTGGTAGCTATCAGTTCAAGATTGTACCCATCTCTGACGGTAATGAAATGGGTTCTGGCGTTACTGGTGCTTTTGAAGTGAAGGCGCACGACCGTTCTGGTTTTGCCCATGTTGGTGTGACTGACGGTATTGGTGCCTATAAAAACGACGGTACGTTGAAAGACAATGCCAGGGTGCTGTACGTCTGGGCGGACAATGCGAAGACTGTCACTTGCGATGTGGTAACCAGCAGTAAGGGTGCCAAGAAGACTGGACACGGTCTGCAGGATATCATCACTCTCTATCAGAAAGGCTACGATACCACACCACTGGCTATCCGTATCATCGGTACCATCAAAGCTGACGACATGGATCGTTTCGACTCATCAGCAGAGGGCTTGCAGGTGAAGGGAAAGAACGAATATTCGCAGATGCCTATTACTATTGAGGGCGTCGGTTTCGATGCCACACTCTATGGCTTTGGTATTCTCTGTCGAAACGTGTCTCAGGCGGAGTTCCGCAACTTCGCTATCATGCTGTGCATGGACGATTGTCTGTCGTTGGATACCGGCAACTCAAACGTCTGGGTTCATAATATGGACTTCTTCTATGGTAAGCCAGGTAGCGACAGTGATCAGGCCAAGGGCGACGGTACGGTTGATATCAAGGGAAAGTCGAAGAATATCACCGTCAGCTACAACCACTTTTATGACTGTGGCAAGACCAGTCTGGGAGGTATGAAGAGTGAGACAACAGACTGTTGGATGACCTATCATCATAACTGGTTCGACCATTCTGACTCTCGCCATCCGCGTATCCGTACCGCTTTCTATCATGTCTATAACAACTACTTTGATGGCGTGTCTAAATATGGTGTGGGTGTGACCACTGGTGGCTCGTCGTTCGTTGAGGCTAACTATTTCCGCAATTGTAAGTATCCGATGCTGATTTCCAAGCAGGGCACTGATGCTGAGGGCGACGGTACATTCTCTGGTGAGCCTGGAGGTGTCATTAAGGCTTACAACAACAAGATGGACAACCCACGCAAGATCCAGTACTATACGGAGGGACAGACTAACGGCAAATGGGATGCCGTGAAGGTTTCTGATCGTGACGCCATGGTAACAGCGACAGCGTATGCCGGCGGTACCAGTTACAATAATGAGGCAGACCAGCAGGCCCGCACCACCTATGTTGAGAATAAGATGGACAATCCCGCAGATGTTAAGGCCATTGTCAAGGGTGCTTATGGTGCTGGCCGCATGCAGCATGGCGACTTCAAGTGGTCGTTCAAGAATGCAGCACAGGACGAGAACTATGGTGTCGTCGCTGAACTGAAGACAGCCTTGCAGAACTATCAATCTACGCTCGTCGGTTTCTTTGGTGGTGTGACCATCAGTAACGGTGGTGCTACTGCGACGGTCGATGGTGGCGACGGCAAGGGTATCTCTGAGGAAGAGAACGACAGCTATATTCCCAGCTATGCAGGTAGTGGTACAGGTATTCATCGACTGGTGAATGATGAGTCACAAATAACGAATGGCGTCTATGACCTCATGGGACGTCGTATAGCCATTCCACAGACAGGTAAGATATACATCCTTCATGGTTCAAAGGTTGTTTTTAAATAAAGAGGCATAACACTACAACAAGACTAACTACTAAAATGAAGGCGGATGGGATGCGATGTCCCGTCCGTTTTTTATTGTTAAAAAGACAGCAATATCAATAATATTTTGTACTTTTGCATCCATGAAGATGAAACGACTGTTTTTATTGTTCCTGCTGGTCGTAATGGCTAATGTCTCAGCGCTTGCACAGTACGACTTCCTAACGGCTCATCGTGGCGTTATCAAGGGCGGCTACGACTTCTGGGTTTATCAACCAGAGGACTACTACTATTCTCAGGAGCATACGCCAGTGGTTATCTTCCTGCATGGTGCTAGCCTTTGTGGTCGTGACATCAATCGTTCACGACGCTATGGACCGTTGGATGCCATCGTTCGTGGTCGTGAGATTCCTGCCTTGGTCATTGTGCCCCAGAATCCTGGTGGTTCGTGGAATCCTAAGAAGGTGCTCGACGTGTTGGACTGGACGCGCCAACACTATCCTTGCGACTCTACGCGTGTCTATGTGCTGGGCATGTCGCTGGGTGGCTATGGTACGATGGATTTTGCCGGCACCTATCCTGACCGTGTGGCAGCAGCCTTGGCCATGTGTGGCGGTAGCACACTACGCGATGTACAGCCCTTGGGTCAGGTGCCTCTGTGGATTATCCACGGCACTGCCGACCGTGCTGTCAATGTCAGGGAGTCGAAGAAGGTTGTCTCCGCTTTGGAGGCTGAGCATAACGACAGTCGCCTGCGCTACGACTGGTGGCAGGGTGCCAACCACGGTGCTCCTGCCCGTGTGTTCTATCTGAAGAAGACCTACGAATGGCTCTTCTCCCATTCGCTTGCCGATGAGGGTCGTCCGTTGAACCGTACCATCAGCATTGACCGCAGTGAACTGAAAAACGCCTATACTGACATGATGAAGAATGCCCCTAAACCAGAGGTTATTGATGGAGAGGAGGATGAGTTATGACGCGTAGAAAGAAGATAATAGTTACCATCCTTGTGATGGTGCTGGTACTCCCTATCCTTGCTATTGCGACTCTCGGCATTTTAGCCACCTTATTCCCTTCGGAAAAGCATACCTTTACCAACGAACTGCTGCTGCCCATGACGCCAGTCAAGGATCAGGGTAACACAGAATTTTGTTGGGCCTATGCCATGTTGGCCACCATCGAGACGGAGCATATTCTGCGTGGTGATTCCGTCAATCTCTCTCCCCAGTATCTTGGTCGAATGCTGAAGAAATACCAAAAGCAAAAGGTCAAGACAGAGCGCGGCATGGGACAGACCGCCCTCAATCTGTTGGAACGCTATGGCGTGGTGGGTTACGACGTGATGCCCGACGATGCTACCGATAAACTGCCTACCCCCAAGAATGTCTATATGTTGGGTGCTAAGTACACACCGTTGGAGTTCGCTCACAGTGTCTGTGCACCAGATGAATATATTGGTCTTACCAGCTTCTCTGATTCACCTTATTATAAAAAGATTGATGTGCCCATCCCAGACAACTGGGAACACAATCGCTTGCTCAATATTCCTATTGACTCCTTGCGCCAACATGTTAACCAGGCATTGCAACACCGTCATCCCGTCTGCTATGAGAGTCGTTCTCACGCCATGGCTATTGTTGGTGTGGCACATGACGAGGAGAATCAACCTTATTATATTATGAAGAACTCGTGGGGTACCAATCAGCCATACGACGGTTTGGTTTATATGCCAATGAAGGTTTCTTTGAAAGATGCCGTAGCTATGTACATGACCCGCGATGCTTACGAAGGCAAATAAAAAACCTACTCATTGCGAGTAGGTTTTTCTTTATGTATAGGATGATTACTTATTCAGTTTCCAGGTAACACCGTCCTTGGTGTCCTTGACCTCGAAACCAGCAGCGGCAAGCTCGTCGCGGATTTTATCGCTGGTGGCCCAGTCCTTATCGGCCTTAGCCTTAGCGCGGAGTTCCAAAACCATATCCATCACCTTGCCGAAAGCAGCCTCGCGCTCATCGTTGGTGCCGCTCTTCTCGGCCTTCAGACCGAGGATGTCCTCAGCAAAGAGGTGCATGACTTCCTTCAATTCAGCAAGACAGTCAGCACAAATACTGGCCTTGTGGTCAACGAGCTTGTTGATAACCGTGCAGGCCTCGAAGAGGTTGCTGATAACTTGTGGTGTAGCGAGGTCATCGTTCATGGCGTCGTAGCACTTCTGGCGCAGAGCCTTGACCACCTTCTCGGTCTCTGCGTCACATGCAGTCGAAATCTGAATACGCTCTAAATCAGAGATGGCATTCATCAGCTTCTCCAAACCCTTCTCGGCGGCCTGCAGCGCCTCGTTGGAGAAGTCGACGGTGCCACGATAGTGGGCGCTCAAGACGAAGAAGCGGATGGTCATGGGCGAGTAGGCCTTCTCCAGCAACGGGTGGTTGCCTGTGAAGAACTGCTCCAGGGTGATGAAGTTGTTATACGACTTACCCATCTTCTGACCGTTGATGGTCAGCATGTTGTTGTGCATCCAGTACTTGACGGCAGGATGACCCATCGAGGCCTGTGCCTGTGCTATCTCACACTCATGGTGTGGGAAAATGAGGTCCATGCCGCCTCCGTGGATGTCGAACTCTTCGCCCAGATACTTACGACCCATGGCAGTGCACTCGCAATGCCAGCCAGGGAAACCGTCGCTCCAGGGTGAGGGCCAGCGCATGATATGTTCAGGCTGTGCCTTCTTCCACAGGGCGAAGTCGGCTTGATTGCGCTTTTCGCCAACACCAGCCAGTTCGCGGCTCTCATCCTTGATGTTCTCCAGCGAACGACCAGAGAGGATGCCGTAATGGTACTTCTTGTTATATGCCTCGATGTCGAAATAGATAGAACCATTTGACTCGTAGGCGAAACCGTTATCGATAATCTGCTGTACGAGCTGCTGTTGTTCGATGATGTGCCCCGTAGCGTGAGGTTCGATAGAGGGGCGCAATACATTCAACGCATCCATATACTGATGGTAGCGGTTGGTATAGTACTGGGCAATCTCCATAGGCTCCAACTGTTCCAAGCGTGCCTTCTTGGCAATCTTGTCCTCGCCCTCGTCAGCATCGTGCTCCAAATGACCTACATCTGTGATGTTGCGTACATAGCGTACCTTGTAACCCAGATGTTTCAGATAGCGGAACAGCAGGTCGAAGGTGATGGCAGGACGGGCATGACCCAGATGAGGGTCGCCATAGACGGTGGGACCACATACATACATGCCCACATTGGGGGCATGCAACGGCTCGAAGCGCTCCTTCTGGCGCGTCAGCGTATTATAGATAACCAGTTTTGATTCCATATGCTTTCGTTTAACTGGGCGCAAAGGTACAAAAAAAAAGTGAAAAGTGACTGCTGAGTAGCAATTTTTCACTTTTCACTCTTCACTTTTCACTTCCTCACTCGTCCATCGGATAGCGAACGTTCCATTTCTTGCGCAGGTCGTCCATGAGTTGCATGATGTAGAGCATTTCAACATGTGGCATCTCACGAGGTTCCTTCAGTCCGTCAATGAGTGCCATCTGACAAGCCAGGAACTGGTATTCGTAACCTGTAATCTGCTGCGGCACATGAATGGTCTCAACATAAGTGCGGTCGGGACCGTTGACGGTGATAGTTTGTGGATTGTTGACGTTGTCAATGATAATATTCCCCTCTGTACCAGCAATGACACCGATATTGTCGCCTACACACGAGGCGCTGGACTGCACATTGGCCACAATGCCGTCGCTAAGCAGCATGGTGATGGTGTTGGTGAGGTCCATACCTGTATCGGACTTCACACAGTGGCCGTCAATCATCGTGATGTTGCTGTCAGTAAACATGCGGACGAAGTTGATGACATAGACTCCGAGGTCGAGCAAGGCACCACCACAGAGGTCAGGGCGCATGATGCGTTCCTTGTTGCCCATGGAATAGCCCAGTGTGGCGGTAATCAGTTTGGGGGTACCGATGCGCCCGTCGGCAATCAATTTCCTGACGATGCCTACGGCTGGCTGATAGCGTGTCCAGATGGCTTCAGCCAGGAAGACGCCATGTTCGTGTGCCAAGTCGATAATCTCCTTGGTCTGTCGGGCATTAGCCATGAATGCCTTCTCCACCAGACAAGGCTTACCGGCAAGAATAGCCTCCTTGGTGACGTCATAATGGTGGGAGTGGGGCGTACCCACGTAGATGAGGTCCACATTCGGGTCAGCTATCAACTCGCTGTACGACCCATAGGACTTCTGAATACCCCACTGCGCGGCGAAAACCTCCGCAGACTCCTTTCTCCTGGAGCCTACGGCATAAGCCTCGCAACTATCCATTCCTTTCAGGGTGAGAGCAGCCTTAGCGCCTATCCATCCTGTTCCAATAATACCTACCTTCATCCTCTGGCCATTTTGTAGATTGCTTCCATGTCCTCAGCCTTCAGTACCTTTAAGGCGCCGCAGGTAGAGGTATAGTCGCGACTGCACTTGCGTGTCATTTCCTTGATTTCTTCGTCGGAGATATCCTTACCGATGAGTTCCTTGATGTTGATAGGCATGCCGATGGCGTGATAGAAACGTTCCATGGCCTCGATACCTTTGTTGGCGGTTCCCTCAGGGTCTGTGAAGTCATTGGGTACATCCATCACGTTGACGGCAAAGCGTACGAAGCGACGCAGGTTCTCGTGCATGGTATAGCGTGCCCAGCTGGGCCAGATAGCAGCCAGACCTGCACCATGAGTGACATCGAACATGCCACTGAGCTCATGTTCCAGTTGGTGGGTAGCCCAGTCGCCGGTAGCGCCACAGCCTGTCAAGTCGTTGTGCATCAGTGAACCACCCCACATAATCTGTGCACGATAGCGATAGTCCTCAGGATTCTTCAGCACAGGGAAAACTGCATTTTTGATGTTGCGCAATGTAGCCTCGGCAAGGTCCGTTGTCAGGTCCATGTCGTCGTCCTTGGTGAAGTAGCGTTCCATGGTGTGCATCATCATGTCGGTGACACCTGCTGCTGTCTGGTAGGGAGGCAGTGTGAAGGTGCGCTCAGGATTCATGATGGCGAACTTGGGGCGTGACAGGTTGTTGGAGTAGCCCAGCTTCACGTCACCATCCTCATTGGTAATGACACTCGACTCGCTCATCTCACTGCCTGCAGCAGGAATGGTCAGCACAGCGGCTACGGGCAGCATGGATTTGGGCGCTGCCTTGCCCAGATAGATGTCCCATACGTTGCCTTCGAAGGGTACACCATAGGCAATGCACTTTGACGAGTCGATGACGCTACCGCCACCCACAGCCAGAATGAAGTCGATCCCCTCCTTGCGGCAGATGTCGATACCTTTCTGTGCCAAAGAGAGACGTGGGTTAGGTACCACACCACCCAGTTTGATGAACTCAACGCCACCGGCTGACAGCAGTCCGCAGATTTTGTCGAGTAGTCCTGACCTCTCAGCACTCTTGCTACCATAGTGTACCAGCACCTTCGTGCCACCATACTTTTTTACCAGTTGAGCAACCTGCTCTTCACTCTCTTTACCAAATACCACCTCAGTCGGTGCATAGTAATTAAAATCTTTCATAGTTGTATTGTTTTATAATTTGATATTTGTTTTCTGTAGGGTATTGTCGGCACTCGATGAACCAGCCATCAGTTGGTATTGTCCGGATTGGAAACGCATAGTGTTTGACTGTGCATCCCACGTTTCCAGACGCTGACGAGGAATGGTCATTGTCACATTGCGCTCCTCTCCTGCCTTCAAGTAAACCTGCTGATAGCCGCAAAGGGTCTTGAGGGGACCTGCTTGGTCAGCGGTGCGACGGAAATAGAGTTGAACGGTCTCTGTACCATCCATCTTACCCGTGTTCTTTACCTTGACGGTAACGGTGACAGAATCGCCCTTTGATTTGACCTTAGGCTTAGAAATAGAGAACGTTGTGTAGCTCAGACCGTGACCGAAGGGGAACAGCGCCTCACCCGTGAAGTAACGGTAGGTGCGGTTCTTCATAGTGTAGTCGAGGAAATTGGGCAACTGGTCAGTGCTGCGGTAGAAGGTAACGGGCAGCTTGCCGGAGGGGTTATAACGTCCCGTCAGTACGTCTGCCAGTGCTGCACCGCCCTGCTCGCCGTCGTACCACCACTGGATGATAGCGTCACAGGTCTCCAGTTCTGGTGTCAGTGCCATAGCCCCACCAGAGCAGTTGACAAAGACCACCTTCTTGCCTGCCTCGTGTAAGGTGCGCAATAGGTCACGCTGTGCCTGTGGCAGTTCGATGCTGGTGCGGTCGCCACCACGGAAGCCGGGTTCGTTAACACGCATCTCCTCACCCTCCAAGCGAGGCGAGATACCACCAATGAAGATGACGGTCTCCGCATTACCCAACTGTGCCAGTATTTCTTGTGGCGTGGGCGATGCCTTGTGCTGGATATCAAAATTCAATGCGCCATAGCCAGTCTCCTGTACATATTCTATCTGTATATGATAGCGCTCACCTGCCTTTACGGCTATCTCCTTCTGTGCCAGTTGGATGCGTTGGCGGGCCTGCCAGAGATTGACGATGGTGTCACCATTGACCAGCAGGCGTAACTTGTCATCGCCACTAATGGTGAAGATGAGTGTCTCGTCGCGGGTGGGGATGAGTGTACCTTCAAGACTTGCTGAGAAGTTCTCCAGATTGACACCTGGAGCAAAGACGGTATTGCCACCATTGCTCAGTTTAATAGGTTCTGTCAGTGTAACGGTGGTGGCAGGTGTACCCGTCATCTCGGTATTATTATAGTAGAGCACCTGGATGCCCTGACCGCCTGAGGGAGAAATGATCTCCTTGAAACGGCTCTCGTAGCTCTCATTACGGGTTAGTCCACAGCCTTGCACATAGGGCACATCACCCAATAGTTGGCGGATACCCTCCAAGGCGGTGACGGTCTTGGTGGGATAGCCGGCATAGTTGCCCCATTGCATCACGGAGTCGTTGGCGTTAGGGCCCATGACGACAAGTCTGCTTGTGGGCTGAGACATTGTCGCAGCATTGTTCAACGGAAGAATACCGTTGTTCTTTAGCAGGACAATGCTTTTACGTGCCATGTCGAGAGCTAACTGCTTGTGTTCTTCAGAAGCGACGACCGAAGACGGAATCTTCGTCCACTCTACTAAGTCGTCGCTGTCGAAGTTGCCCACCTCGAAACGGGCAATAAGCAGACGACGCAGAGATCGGTCGAGATCACTCTCCTTAATGTCACCACGACGGACGGCTTCAGGTAGGTGACGATACTCCGAACCACATTCTACATCGGTTCCGGCAAGTACAGCTTGGGCAGAAGCCTCTTCGCTGTCCTTGGCGGTATTGTGCCAACGAGGCAGGAAGTCACGAATGGCACCGCAATCGCTGGTAATCAGTCCTTGGAAACCCCACTCATCACGTAGAATCTGCTGTTCATAGCGGTGCTGGCTGCAACATGGCTGACCATCGATACGCTGGTAGGCACACATCACCTCAGCCACCTTTCCCTCCTGCACCAGACTCTTGAAAGCGGGCAGGTAGGTTTCCCAAAGGTCACGCTCTGGCAAATCCTCCACGTTAAAGGTGTGGCGATTCCACTCTGGTCCGCTGTGTACGGCAAAGTGCTTGGCACAGGCCAGCAGTTTCTTGTAATTGCCTATCCACTGACCATCATAGGTCATGCCTTGCAGACCACGTACGACAGCCAATCCCATCTGAGCTGTAAGGAAAGGGTCCTCGCCATAGGTCTCCTGACCACGACCCCAGCGTGGGTCACGGAAAATATTGATGTTAGGAGTCCAGAACGACAGACTCTGGTAACGACGGATGTTTCCTGAGGCTTTCGCCTGACGAGCTTTTACGCGAGCCTCGTCACTCACGGCCGTAAAGACGCGGTGTAGCAGGGCATCGTCCCATGAAGCTGCCATCGCCATCGTGATGGGGAAGACGGTGGCATAGCCGTTGCGCCCCACACCGTGCAGCGCCTCGTTCCACCATTGGAACTGCGGTATCTGCAGACGGTCAATAGCTGGTGATGTATCCATCATCAGACTGACTTTCTCTTCTAATGTCAGTCTTTTCAATAAATCATCAGCGCGCTGTTCAGCTGTCAACTGTGGATTTTTGTATGGCAGTGTCTGTGAAAGTGCAGGGAGCACGCAGACTGTTGCCAACAGACAAATAGTGATGAGTTTTTTCATATAATTATTTTTCGGTTTTAGTCGCCAGCAATCCGGTGATGAAGAATAGTAGCTTTCTCATGTTGAAGTCTTGATTGGTATATAGTTTTTGTGGGTTTTAATTTTGACGTTTCTAAGGGCTGTTTGTCAAACAGAGAGGGTTTGTTATTAAAGAACATTAACAAAAAAATGGACTACGATGTGTACCGTAGCCCATTTTTATAGATAAATGTGGAACATCTTTTTACTTGACGTACTCTGCAAAGTCGGTCAGGTGCATGTCGCCCTTGCGAGCCAGCGTGTCGTGCATGGCGAAGGCGGCAGTCAGGTTGTGACGGGTCTGACCCATCTTCGAAATCTTCAGGTAGTCCCACAGCAGTTGCTTGTAGTCGGGGTGTGCACAGTTCTCGATAATGCACTCGGCACGCTGTGCAGGTGACTTGCCACGCAGGTCGGCAACACCCTGTTCAGTAACGATGATGTTTACATCGTGCTCTGAAGAGTCCTGGTGAGAGACAAAAGGAACGATAGACGAGATGACACCGCCCTTGGCAACTGACGGACAGGTGAAGATAGAGAGGTACGCGTTGCGGATGAAGTCACCCGAGCCTCCGATACCGTTCATCATCTTCGTACCGCTGATGTGGGTAGAGTTGACGTTACCATAGAGGTCGGCCTCGATGGCCGTATTGATGGCGATAACACCTAAGCGGCGGATGATTTCAGGCGAGTTGGAAATCTCGCTCTGGCGCAGGGTCAGGTGCTGCTTCATGTAGTCCATGTTGTCGTAAACCTGCATTAGACAGTCGTTAGAGACTGTCAGCGAACAAGCGGAGGCGTCCTTTACACGACCGTTGAGCATCATCTCGATGACGGAGTTCTGGATAACCTCCGTGTAGATATTGAAGTTGGGTACGTGCTTGTCCTCACCCAGTGCACCGAGGATAGCGTTGGCTGTTGAACCCACACCACTCTGCAGGGGCAGGAACTCCTTGGGAATACGACCCTTGTGCATCTCCTCTACCAGGAATTCAGCAGTCAGGAAACCAATCTTATCAGTAACGGGGTCGCTATCCTTGAAGGCACGGGCCTCGTCAGGGATGTTACACTCTACGACACCTACTACCTTCTCTTTGGGAATAGAGACATAGGGCACACCGATGCGGTCGCCAACGTGCTCAATGGGAATAGCCTTGCGGTAAGGGGGATCCAGAGGCTCATAGACGTCGTGGATGAACTTGGCATTGGGGTTGTGGAAGCTGTTCAGCTCCAGGATGACGTGCTTAGCCAGACGAGCGGCAGTGGGAGAGATACCACCAGCGGCAGTCAGATAGACATGATAGTCATTGCCTACTTCCTCAATGTCGCAAACCTCCAAAATAGCCCAATCCAACGGACCATAGAAGCCGTAGCGCAGCTCCTGGGCCATGTGACTCAGGTGCAGGTCGTTGTAAGGAATCTCACCCAGATTGACGTGCTTGCGGAAATCGGGGTTCGTGGTGTAAGGGGCACGATAGAGGATAGCCTGTGCATTTGCCAGGTCACCATCGGTACTCTGTCCTGTAGAAGCGCCTGTGAAGATAGCCACTTTGAACTCGCGGCCAGCTTCGTGCTCAGCGACAGCAATCTTTGCTAACTCCTTGGTTGTAGCCTTAGCCACACCGGCAGGCGTAAAACCACTCATGGCGATATGGTCGCCATTCTTAATCAGTGCTGCAGCCTCGGCAGCAGTCATACGTGTATAAGCCATAATCAGTTAAATTTGCAAATTTGCCTGCAAAGGTACAATATTTTCAGCAAACAGCCAAAGAGAAGAAAAGGATTTCTTCATAAGAATAGGTATTCATGTATTCTTAGTACGTCTACACAGAAGAAATCACATAAAAACAGGGTTCACATTCACGCGTAATCTATTGATATATTGCGTAGTAAGTGTGAACCCTGTTTTTGTGTGGTTGGCGTTAAAGGGGAATCAAAAACTGTCCCAGGATTCTACGCATGTATAATCTCTGTCTTTGATACATTCCGCATAATATCCTCATATGATGAAACTAAATAATCTTTTACTTCCTTTATTTTCTTTTTATCATCAGCATATTTATACGCTGCCTTAATTGCATTTCGTGGCCTAAAACAGTTAAAGTAATCTCGCAATAAAAGCTCATGCGTTTCTTTATTATGTTGACGAACTATTATCTTCGATCCGTAATTTTCTATTACAAAGATTACATATTTAATCTTTTCCCATGGAATATAAACACCTTCATCCTTTTTACTACATAAAAACATACCATATTCATCAATTTTTAATACCACAAAGTTTATGCTCTTTCTTAAAAGCTGTATTCCAAAAAATAATGTATATGCTATACTAATGAATAGACTTGTGAATGAGATGAAGTTCCAAGATTGATTCTTTACAACAATTTGCAAATATAATATTGGACAGACTATAGAGCACCAGATCATTCCTAAACAAAAACACAGTCTGTAATATTTATTTCTAGATATTATATACATAAACTAAACTTACATGTTAAATGCTGATTTTATCATCTAAGAAGGGACAGGTTTTGATTCCTCCCCTTGGCTCTTGCTTCATTTTCTTCCCATTCTTGGCATATCTCCATTTTAATCTGATTCTTCTATGGTTATCTGAATTATCCTGCAAAGATACATTATTTTCAACAGACAAGCAAGAAAAAGAAAAGGTTTCTGCGAAAAAACTATTAACCTATTAACATGACATGCCTCAAACCCAGTTCACATCGGTGTTTGAGGCATGTTAAATGATTGTCAACTGTTAACATACATGGAACATATATTGGAATCAGCGCAATTCAATCAAACCTGTCCCCTTTGATTGAAGGAATAATAAAAGTTGTTGAATAATTTCCATTAGCAAAAGGGTTAAAAGAGATGACTTACCATAAAGTCCAATTTCATCGGATTCATGTTTTTATAATTCCACTACAGGATGTTCCCATAAAGCGTCGGTCCTTAATGCCCTTATACTTAAAATACCACCCCAGAATGTGCCCATAAAGCAATAGTTGCCGAATGGATCTTCGATGATATAGGCAAAGGGATGGTCTGCATAGAAGTAAGCCTTTGTTGGGTTAACTATTCCTTTCTTAGTAATAAATGAAGTAGATGTTAATGCACCCGCTCTCGTTCCATCTTCATCCATAATTACTTTGGCGTTTTGTAAGACATCTTCAATTATCATTGGCATTGGTTGAATGCGATTCAATTCGAAATCTCTACTAAACATTCTGCTAATGCCCAACGACGAAAGAAAATGATTAGCCTTGAACGAATAATCAACCTCGAATTTGGGTAGTTTTACATAGATAAGGTCATAGGTAAGCAATTGGTCTAATGCAGTTCTAATTTTATCCCCGTCAAGAGATTGAAGCAACGCTGTAAGTCCGTCAACTTTGTCAGGAAGAATGATGTAGAGATGATAGTCTCCCACATAGGGTATTTTCAGCATAGAAAAATCCTTGAGCTTTGCATAAGAGAAAATTTTCTCTCTTTCTATCTGATTCATCATGGGAGCCTTTGAACTCGTCCCTCCATAGAAGGGTTCTTCTTTCGTCTTTTCTTTGTCAAACTTTTGAATCCATCTACCATTAAAATAGTTTGCGACCAATAAGTTAGCCGAACTATCTCCAGTCTCATTGATACGAAGACCTTCAAGTAATCCCTCTGTTTGTTCTACGCACCAATTGTCTATTTTCTGCTGTATGGTGCTATCGATTCTGCCTTTGACGATGCCAGCAAAATAGTTTTGTTCCAAAACGTCCTGAAAGGATTTATTTATGTCTACTTTCTCCCCTGCTTGGAATAGAGTGGCCGTCCTCATATACGATGAGGAACCTTGGATATTGTCTTCTACAACTTTAGCCTGGCCAATCATAAATCTACGGCAAAGTCTATTAACACGCTCCACATCAGTAGGGGCTATGTTAAGGGCTTTACAGATTTCCTGTTGAGTTTGGCCAGATGCGCCATTGTTGATGATATTTAGTGAATAGAACATTCCAATTGTAGAGACAAAGACATTGTTGTCCTTCTCACTTTCGGCAATCTTCTTGAATAGCTTGATAGAAATGTCGTTGCCATTACGCACTATCGTTTGTTCCTTTTCGGTTAATGCATAAGTCTCTACTGTCTCGGCCGCTATTTCTAATAATGACTTTTCTTGGGCGTCCGTTTCAGATAATGACTTTTGCGAAGCTCCTATACATCCTACCAACATGATGAGTAGGCACATTACAAAGGATAGTAGTCTAAGTGCATTTTTAATAGGGCTCATGATTCCTTCTTTTTTGTCTTCTGCAAAGGTACATAATTCCTTACAAACAGCCAAGGAAAGTTTAGTCATTCTTGTTTTCATAGTTTCATTCTTTTTAAAATTAACGGAGTCGTCAGCTGCCTGTCATTTGCGCCCCTTGACACCAACTGGCGACTCCATTCCTTTGGATTAACACTCTTGATTGATAAGTATGTCGATGCAAAGTTAAGAAATAAAAAAGCCCTTGTCAATAGGTTACAAGTGATTGACACGGATTAAAACAGTTAAGTTGCTAATAAACAAGATGATAACTAGTTCGGCATTGACTGCATTGACACACTCTGTAATCCAATAATTTGGGCACGCTAAGTATACTTAACAGAAGTTTTTACTTAAAATTTGCCTTCACATTCACACGCAATCTGTTGATAGATTGCGCAATAAGTGTGAACCCTATTTTTCAACCTGTTCTGAATCATTCAAATTCTTAATGAAAAAGCGGATGGCATCCTTTAACGGAGATATCTCGTTCTTGATAATCCAAAGAATCTGTGAAGCATCGACGTCAAAATAGTGATGAGCTATGATATCTCGGAGGCCTTTTACATTTTTCCAAGGGATAGATGGGTATGTCGGCAGTAGAAGACCTTGAGTTGTCTTGTCCAGATTCTTCAGACTCTCGCCAATGGCAATAAGCAACATGCAGGTAGCATCCAATAGTACCATGCCAGATGAAGAACTAAGGAAATCGTCTATTGAATTGACATCTTTGGTCCGCTCTTCAAGCCTCTCGATGGCAGAAAGGATATCTTCTAGAATATCCAAGGCGATGCTTTTGCTTTCAGAAGATAAAGATTCCATCCTTTAAAATGCGTTTTCTTAATCGGGGATTTAAGTTCTGATGGTTGCGAACAATGTCCACAGAGGAGCCTGTTGCATCTTCCAAGAATCCCTTTGCATCCATTAGCAAGAACGGGTTAGGGGTCTTTGTATCAACAAACAAATCTATATCGCTACCTTCTTTCTGCTCGTCTCTTGCAGTTGAGCCAAACAGGGACAAAGATGTTATGCCATACTTGTTTTTAAGTATGTCAGTATACTTCTTTAATAGCGTGATACATTCGTCTTTTGTCATATTTGTTACTATTTACTCGCTGCAAAGTTACAAACTATTTTCCAATTCTCCAAATTTCAATTCCAAAAGGTTGAGGGGATATTCCTAAAGAGACTCCCTTACAGAAGAAAATACAAGAAAACAAGTGTCACTGTCACGCATAATGTGTTGTTATTCATTTTGTTAGGCGTGACACTTGTTTTGGGTTGTCGTCAAAGAGGAATCAAAACCTATCCCTATGATTCCTGATTCATAGCCCTTTTCTTTTCGGAATACATAAGCAAAGGTATCTACTTTTACTGAGATATGCAAAGAAAAGATATACATTTTTCTCGATGACACTTCCTATGTATTAGTTCATCCCATCGCTGTATTAGATTATCCTATCTCCGTACTAGCCTGTTCCATCGCTGTATTAGCTGTACTATTTTTATGCGACGGATGTCGCAGATATTTGCGACGGCTTTCGAATATATGTTCGACGGCCGTCGCACGTAGATAGAAAAGCTGGATGGGGTGGTGGGGGGGGCTAGGTCGGGAGATAAGAGCGTGTGTTGTGTAACCTGCAGAATGTGAGACGGTTGCGAGAATGGATTGCGCAAAGAAAAGCGAGTTTTTTACGTGCATTACAAGGCTTAAAAGAGCGAAAAATAAGCCAAAATTAACATTAATTTTGATTTCGTGTAAAGAAATCGGAACTGGCTGGGAATATAAAAAACAAGTGTCACACTAAACACGCTGTAAGACAGTGACTTACACGTGAATGTGAACCTATTTTTCAAGCAAAATCTTTTTATAGGTATTCCATTAGCACATCCCAGACGGCAATGATGTGACAGATGCTGCCTGCCAGGACAAAGAAGTGGAAGACGGAGTGCATGAAAGGCTTTTTATGTAAAGAATAGAACAGCGCACCTGTAATGTAGCATACGCCTTCGGCAATAATCCAGATGACGGCAGCAGTTGACACGCTGTCAATCAGTGGCTTAAAGGCTACCAGCACGCTCAGGCCCATGCCGATGAAGCAGAATGTCTCGATGTTGGAGTGCTCTTGCAACTTCACAAAACTGACGATGGTGCCAGCGATGGCACACAGCCACACAAACGAGAACAGCGACCATCCCCAATAGCCTTGTGTAAGCAGTGCTATCAAAGTTAGAGGCGAATAGGAACCGGCGATGTGCCAGTAGATGGCGGCATGATCCCAGTGGCGGAAGCGTTCGCGCCATTTGGAGCGCAGGGGGAGGGCATGATAGACGGTAGAGGTGATATAGGAGCTGAGCATGCCAAACAGATACAGACAGACACCCAGTCGTGCCCACGGATTGTCGCCTCTGAACGACAGCCATAGGAATATCGCACCGAAGACGGCTCCCATGACGATGCCTCCAGCATGCGACCATGAGTTCCATAATTCTTCTTTATGTGTGTATCTGATAGCCATAATGGGTGCAAAGGTACAAATAAATTGAGAATTCAGTATTGAGAATTGAAAATATTTCGTAATTTTGCAACACAAAAAAGGGATAAAGGATGAAGATATGTGTTTTCTGTTCTGCAAACAGCCAGATTGATGCAGCTTACTTCCAGTTGACAGAGGAGCTGGGACGATGGGCGGCAAAGAATGGTCATGTGATTGTCTTTGGCGGTGTGAACCAAGGACTGATGGAGTGCTTGGCAAAGGCTGTCAAGGAGGCTGGTGGTCAGACGCTGGGTGTGGTGCCCAGTATTGTTGAGAAGACGGGACGCACATCGCAGTATAACGACCGCGTGCTTACGTGCGACAACCTCAGCGAGCGCAAACAGCTGATGCTCGATGAAAGCGATGTTTTTATCGCGCTTCCTGGTGGTGTGGGCACTCTCGACGAGGTATTCACCGTAGCAGCATCCTACACCATCGGCTATCACCAGAAGCGTGTCATCCTGTATAACATGCTGGGCTTCTGGGATGCTACCATCCGCATGCTCGACGACTTACAACAGCGCGGTATGGTGCGTGGTCGTTGGCGTGACTACATCTGTGTTGCAAACAATCTCAACGAAATCGAGCAACTTATTATATAATAGGTAGGGAGATACCGTTAATCTTTTGATAGACGTCGAGCGCATAGACGTCGGTCATGCCAGAGATATAGTCGATGACGGACATGAGGCGCACCTCCAAGTCGGGGTCGTCGATGTGGTACTGGCTGGATACGCGACCGATGAGTTGCTGTGAATAGTAGCGGTCGGGATGCATGACGGCCTCGACCATCTGCTGCATCAGCGTCTCCATAATCTTGTAACCAGACAACTCTACGTCGAGCACTGGGCGACTGCGATAGATTTTCTGTACGGAGATGTCGGCACAACGGCGATAGGCCTCGCGTTGCAGGGGACTGATATGGTCGATGAGGCTACCCGTGAAGGTACCGCTGAGTATCTCGTCTTCATGTGCCACGAAGGTGTTGACGCACTCGTTCTCCAGTTTACCGATGACACAGGCACGCAGATAGACAATCTGCTCGTTTTTATCGGTGAGCTGTTCGCTCTCTATGCGTTGCAGGATATGCTGCTGTGTCTCTGGGTCGAAGAAGTCGAGCATGAGACGAGAAGCCTGTTCAAAGGTAATGATTTTCAACTTATGAGCATCCTCCAAGTCCATAATCTCGTAACAGATATCATCGGCGGCTTCTACGAGATAGACCAGCGGATGGCGCACATAACGGAGGGGCTCGCCAGGCTTTGAGACGCAAAAAATGCCCATTTCATCGGCAATTCGCTGGTAAGTGGCTTGCTCGCTCTGGAAGAATCCGAACTTGCCTTTCTTGCTGGCGGCAGACGAGGCAAAGGGGTATTTCACGATGCTGGCAATAGTAGAGTATGTCATGACGAAACCACCAGGGCGGCGACCCTTGAACTGGTGGGTCAACAGACGGAAAGCGTTGGCATTACCCTCAAAATGAGTGATGTCGTCCCAGAAAGCTGGCGATACCTGCTTTTGCAATTCCTTGCCAGGTCCCTCAGTAAAGAAGGTCTGGATGGCCTTTTCGCCAGAATGACCAAAGGGCGGATTGCCTAAATCGTGAGCCAGACAGGCGGTAGATACTATCTGACCAATCTCCTCAAACAGCGTGCCGCGCAGTTCAGGACGTTTTTCCTGAATAATGCGCTGTGATACGTCATTGCCTAACGACATACCTACGCTGGCCACCTCCAAGGAGTGTGTCAGTCGGTTGTGTACGAAGACGCTGCCCGGCAAAGGGAATACCTGTGTCTTGTTCTGCAGACGGCGAAACGGTGCCGAGAAAATCAGTCGGTCGTAGTCGCGCTTGAATTCTGAACGGTCGTCGTGGCGCTCTGTGTGGCGCTGTTCCTGACCGAGTCGCTTGTTCGATATGAGTTGCTTCCAGTCCATAACGACTGCAAAATTACATCTTTTTCAGTTAAAAAGCGACATTTTCCACAGAAAATGATGGCTATTTGAAGAGAAATGACTACTTTTGCACATTATTTAATATAGAAACGTTTCGAAATGATAAAAATCAAAGTCGTAAACCGTGGGCATCAGCAGTTGCCTGCATACGCTACGTCACAGAGCGCTGGCATGGATTTGCGTGCCAATCTGGATGAACCCATCACGCTGCATCCGCTGGAACGCCGCCTGATTCCTACGGGTCTGCACATTGCCCTTCCAGAGGGCTATGAGGCACAAGTGCGCCCTCGCAGTGGACTGGCTCTGAAACATGGACTGACGGTGCTGAATACGCCAGGAACCATTGATGCCGACTATCGTGGTGAGATTGGCGTGGTGCTGATCAACCTGTCGCAACAGGATTTCGTTGTCAACGATGGTGAGCGCATTGCTCAGATGGTGATAGCCCGTCATGAGCAGGGCGACTTTGTGGTTGTCGAGGAGCTCGACGAGACCGAGCGTGGCGAAGGTGGCTACGGACATACAGGAGTTAAATGAGGAAGGCAGTAAACATATTATTACTGCTGTGCATGATGGCTATGCAGGTCAATGCACAGGATACGGACAAAAGTCGTCGCTATGACGCCTTCTTCCTGGATGCTATTTGTCAACAGGAGAAAGGTAATAACGATGCCGCTTTTGACCTGTTCCGTCATTGTCTGGAGATAGACTCCACACGCTCGGAGGCTTATTTCTACCTATCGCGCTACTATCTGGCTCTGAAACAGAAAGATACGGCGCTGCGCTATTCTCAGAAGGCAGTAGAACTGGAGCCCGACAATGAGACCTATTTAGAGACGCTGGCCAACCACTACCTGAGTCAAGGAAAATACCCTGAGGCCATTGCCACGCTGGAACGCCTGAGTGAGAAGAACCGCATGCGTGACGATGTTATCGGATTCCTGGTACAGCTCTACGAGCAGCAGGCCGACTACGACAATGCCATCCGCACATTAACACGCTTAGAGACTATTGAAGGCAAGAGTGAGCGCTTGTCGTATGCCAAGAGCAATCTTTATTCGCAGAAGGGCGACAAGAAGGCTGCCATTGCTGAGATGAAAACTTTGGCCGACCAGTATCCTAACGACAACAACTACCGTTGCCTGTATGCTAACACCCTGTATATCAACGGACAAAAGAAGAAAGCCGTAGCTATCTATGATAAGGTGCTGAAGGAAGAACCTAACAACCGCAATGCTCAGATGGCATTGCTGGCTTACTATAACGACCAGAAAGACACGCTGAATGTGAACAACATGATAGAGCGTGTGCTCTTTAATAAGAATGCCTCGACAGAAGACCGTGTGGCGCTGATGCGTCAGGTTATTGGCGAGAGCGAACAGCATGGTGGCGACTCTACCCGTGTGCTCCAACTGTTCCACCGCCTGCTCGACACGCCGCAGGCTGATAGTGACCTGGCGCTGTTCTGCGCGTCGTACATGAATTTGAAGAAGATGCCCAACGACAGCATCCGTCTGGTGTTGGAGAAGGTGCTGGAGATGTCGCCCGACCATGCTGCTGCCCGTTTACAACTGGTCAGCTACGCTTGGCAGGCTGAGAACCGCGACCGTGTTATCGAGCTGTGTTGCGACGCCCGCCAGTATAATCCTGATGAAATGGCGTTTTACTACTACCAGGGCATTGCCTACTATCAGAAAGGACAGTTGGACGAAGCCCTCAACGCTTTCCAGAATGGTATTGGAGTGATCAATTCAGATAGCGACCCTTCTATTGTCAGCGACTTCTATGCAGTATTGGGCGATATCATGCACCAGAAAGGCATGGAGAAGGAAGCCTTTGAAGCCTATGACTCCTGTCTGGTTTGGAAAGATGATAACATCGGTTGCTTGAATAACTATGCTTACTACCTCAGCGAGAAGGGTATCCGACTGGATGAGGCCGAGCGTATGTCATTCCGTACCATCAAAGCTGAACCGAAGAATGCCACTTACCTGGACACCTATGCATGGATACTCTTCATGCAGAAACGTTATGAGGAAGCTCGCAAATACATTGACCTGACGCTGGAGAACGATAGCGACACGTCGGCAGTCCTGTTAGAACACGCTGGTGACATCTACTATCACGCCGGCGAGAAAGTGAAAGCTGTTGAATTCTGGCAAAATGCCTTGAAGTTAGCTTCGGAGGAATCGGAGATTAAGGACGACCGCCGAGAGATATTGATAAGGAAAATAAAACTTAAAAAATACGTCAAAGAATGAAAGCACTACGTTATTGGAAGATGACCGCGCTGGTTGTTGCTGCCGTACTGGTAGTAGCCTGCGGAAGCAGTCGCGGCTTGGGACGCAAGTCGGGCAAGTTACAAGACGAAGCATCGGGAGTAACGAAAAAAAGCAAGCAGAAGGGTAAATCTTTGGAATTGCTCGATACCCTGCAGAAGGATGTCTTCCTGCAGAGGGTGACCGATAATGCACAGACTACCCGTTTTGTCACATCGAAGGTGAAGTTCTCAGTAGAGGTGGGTAACCGCCAGATGACGCTTACTGGTAACTTGAAGATGAAGCGCGACGATGTTATCCGTCTGCAACTGATGGCTTTCGGCTTCGTAGAGGCCGGACGTCTGGAGTTCACACAGGACTATGTGCTCATCGTTGACCGCATCAACAAGCAGTATCTGAAGGTGCCTTATGCCCAGCTGGAGTTCTTCCGCCATAGCGGTATTGATTTCTATATGCTGCAGGCCCTGTTCTGGAATGAGCTCTTCCAGCCTGGCAAGTCACGCCTGACGGACAGGAATCTGAAGAAGTTCACCACCGATACTGGTATTGACAACGATGTCGTCGTCTCTTTTGAAAACGACGTGCTGTCGTATCGTTGGCTGACGGATCGTGAGACTGCCCGCATCAAGATGGCTAACGTACTCTATATCAACCACCTTCGCGGCAATTACCAGATGAACTGGGACTACGACGACTTTAAGGCTAGCAATCGTAAGATGTTCCCCATGAAGCACAAGGTTTCTTTCAATACACCTGACAAGGAGGTGAAGTTGGAGATGATTCTCAATTACATGGGTAACGATGAAGACTGGGAACCACGTACCACGCTCTCAGGCAAGTATCGTCAGATGCCAGTCGACGAAATCCTGCGTCGCTTTATGTCACTCTAAACCAATGTGATGAAGCGAATAGGAATTGTTCTTTTACTCTTTCTGGGCTTTGCCCTTGCTCCACAGGCACAACAGCGTCGTAAGCCTGCGGCCAAGAAGACTGTGGTAACGAAAAAGACGGGTAAAACCAATAAGAATAGTCGAACAGCTAAAACCAACAAGTCTGCCAAACAGCCTACCACCGTGCAGGCCCTGGAGAAACAACGCAAGCAGATTCAGCAACAGATCAAGGAGCAGGAGCGACGTTTGGCAAGCACGCAGCAGGACGTCAAGAAACGTTTGCAGAACCTTATGATTCTGAATACGGAGATTGCCGGCAAACGTCGTACTATAGACACTATCCGTCACGATATAAATAATCTGGAATCAGAAATCGAGACGCTGAGCATGCAATTGGAGGAGTTGCAGAAGATGCTGGCAGACTGTAAGCAAAAGTATGTCAAGTCGATGCGCTACATGCATCGCAACCGTTCGTCACAGAGTCAGCTGATGTTCATTTTCAGTGCTGACAACCTGACACAGATGTATCGCCGTCTGCGCTTCATGCGTGAATATGCTGCCTACCAGCATGTTCAGGGTGATGAGGTCAAAGCGCAGCAGGAGGCTGTCAACAGAAAGTTCCAGGAGATTGCCCAGGCCAGAGAGCAGAAGACTCAGCTGTTGGCGAAGGGTGAGCGTGAACGTGTAGCTTTGGAAGGCAAGCAGACTGAGCAGCAGAACGTGGTGAAGACGTTGCAGAAGGAGCAGAAGACGATTCAGAATATCATTGCTCAGCAAAAGAAGAAAGATGCTGCGTTGAATGCCCAGATTGACCGTTTGATAGCTGAGGAGGTGGCTCGTCAGAAAGCACGTGCCGAGGCTGAGGCTCGTCGTCGTGCAGAGGCTGCTGCCCGTGAGCGTGAATTGGCTGAAGCCAGAGTCCGTGAGGAGAAAGCACGTGCTGAGGCAAAGGCTGCTAAGGATAAGAAATCACGTGAGGAGGCTGAGCGTCGTGTGCGTGAGGCTGAGGAGAAGCGTGTTGCTGCTCAGCGTAAAGCAGAGAGCATGCCGATGACGCCACCTTCAGAGGATGTCCGTATCAGCGGCAACTTTGAGAGCAACCGTGGTCGTCTGCCGATGCCTATCACTGGTGCTTACCGCATTGTTAGCCATTTCGGTCAGTATAACGTGGAGGGTCTGCATAATGTGACACTTGACAATAAAGGCATCAATATCAAGGGTGAGAACGGTGCTCAGGCTCGCAGCATTTTTGATGGAGAGGTGAGTGGCGTCTTCAGTTTTGGTGGTACGATGGTCGTCATGGTGCGTCACGGTAGCTACATCTCTGTCTACTGTAACCTGGCCAGCGTCAATGTGCATCGTGGTCAGCGTGTTAGCACCCGTCAGGCTTTAGGACGTGTGGGAACTGACAATATTCTGCAGTTCCAGTTGCGCAAAGAAACCGCAAAACTTAATCCTGAGAGTTGGCTGGGACGGTAGTTAGCTGTTAGCTAATAGAGAAACATACGTCTCTATGGCATTTGCTATCTCGCTGATGCATATATATTCGTCGGCACTATGACTGCGTGCGCTGTCGCCAGGTCCTAACTTGAACGATGGGAATGGCATGAGTGCCTGATCGCTCAAGGTAGGAGAGCCAAATGGCACCATACCCATCTTGATGCAACGCTGTACCAGCGGATGTCCTACAGGAATATGCGATGAGGATAGTCGGAACGAACGAGCTTTCAGCTCACATTTCTTCATGTGTTTCTGCAAGAAGTTGAATAAATATTCATTCTGGTAGAATTCGTTGGGACGTACGTCAATGATAAAACGACACTCGTCAGGTACGACATTATGCTGTGTACCGCTGTTCAACACCGTTACCGTCATTTTCGTTTGACCTAATAGCAGACTCTTCTTGCGGAATTGGTGGTCGCGCAACCATACCAGATCATCCAAGGCTTCATAGATGGCGTTAACACCTTCATTGCGGGCGGCGTGGCCGCTCTTTCCATGTGCTATGCCATCGATAACCATCAATCCTTTCTCGGCAATGGCGGGTTGCATACCAGTAGGTTCGCCGACAATGGCCACGTCTATCTTTGGCAGATGAGGTAGTGCCAGCGAGAAACCGTTCTGTCCACTGACCTCCTCTTCACACGATGCCAGATAAACTAGATTGTATTTCGTGGTTTTCCCGCGAAGACAGCGATACGCCTGCAGCATGCTCACCAGTCCACCGCCACAGTCGTTGCTCCCCAGTCCGTAAAGGCGATCACCCTCCACAGTTGGTGTAAACGGGTCGCGTGTCCAAGTGCTGACAGGTTTCACCGTATCGATGTGTGCACAGAGCAATACGGTGGGCTTTTCTTCGTCCAGCTCCTCTCGGACGAGCAGATTGTTGCCGATGCGTTCACAAGGGAGGCCACATTTCTCGATGAAATCGGCCAAAATGTTTGCTGCATCCGTCTCTTCACGACTGACGGAAGGGGTGCTGATAAGCTGTTTCAATAGCTCAACGGCTTCGTTGGTATAGTCTTTGTTGTCCATATTCTCTGCAAAGATAAAAAATATTTCTTAATTCTTAACTCTTAATTCTTAACTTTTTTGTACCTTTGCACCTAATTAATAAATAGAGAGAGTTATGCAGGCTAAATGTCACATGTCAGTGCTGGTGCACGAACAAGCGAAAAAGTATGGTGACCGCGAGATGCTGATCTATCAGGATTTCGGTGGTAAGGAGTGGAAATCGCTCAGTTGGAATCAGGTGTCGGCGACCGTTATGCAGGTTAGCAACGCCCTGCTTAACTTGGGTGTGAAGGTACAGGAGAATATCGGCATCTTCTCACAGAATTCCGTACAGTACATAGAGTGCGACTTTGGTGCTTGGGGTATCCGCGCCGTTACCATCCCGTTCTATGCTACCAGTTCTGAGCAGCAGATACAGTTCATGGTCAACGATGCCAAGATACGCTATTTGTTCGTTGGTGAACAGGACCAGTACGACAAGGCACGCCGTATCTTCTCGCTGTGTCCTACGATGGAGCGCATTATCGTATTCGATCCTTTGGTGAAGATTTCTACGCACGATCCTAACGCCATCTATTTCAGTGATTTCCTGAAGTTAGGCGAGAACCTGCCACGCCAGACGGAAGTGGAGAAGCTGCAAAGTCAGGCCAACGATGACGATATTGCCAACATACTGTATACCAGCGGCACTACGGGCGACTCCAAGGGTGTCATCCTGACCCATGGACAGTTTATGGCAGCCTTTGAAGCCAACGGCAAATGCGTGCCCGTCACAGAAAACGACCGCATCATGAACTTCCTGCCCTACACGCACATCTTTGAGCGTGGATGGGCTATCCTCTGCCTCTATGCAGGAGCAAAGATGATTGTCAACACCCATCCGCAGGAGGTGCAGCAGTCTATGCGAGATACACACCCCACCTGTATGTCTGCCGTACCCCGCTTCTGGGAGAAGGTCTATATGGGTGTCATGGACAAGATAGAACATGCCAGTGGCATGCAGCGCCGTCTCTTCAAGCATGCGCTGTCTGTAGGTCGCCGTCACAATATCGAGTACCTTAGCAAAGGTAAGAAGCCACCTATCACATTACATCTGGAATATGAGATGCTGAACCGCACCGTGTTCTCATTGGTGCGTAAGGAGCTGGGACTGGAAAATGCCCATTTCTTCCCTACGGCAGGTGCTGCTGTGTCGGCTTTTGTGGAAGAATTCGTCCATTCCATCGGAATTAATATGGTTGTTGGTTATGGACTTACTGAGTCGTTGGCAACTGTGTCATGCGACCACTTGGGCGATCCATATACTGTGGGTTCTGTAGGTATTCCTATTGAAGGTATTGATATCAAGATCAGTGATGAGGGCGAGATACTGCTCAAGGGTCCGACGATTACCGTCGGCTACTTCAACCGCGAGGACCTGACCAAGCAGGCGTTCACCGAAGATGGCTATTTCCGTACTGGCGATGCAGGCTATTTGAAGGACGGTGAGCTCTTCCTCACAGAGCGCATCAAGGACCTCTTCAAGACTAGCAATGGTAAGTATATCGCTCCGCAGATGATTGAGTCAAAGCTGTTGGTCGATAAGTACATTGACCAGATATGCATCATTGCCGACCAACGTAAATTCGTGTCGGCACTCATTGTACCCGTATATTCGCTGTTGGAAGAGTATGCCCGCGAGCACGGTATTGCCTTCGACAACCGTGAACAGCTCTGTGCCAATCCGCGCATTATTGAGATGATGCACGAGCGCATCGATACTCTCCAGCAGCAGTTGGCTCACTATGAGCAGGTGAAGCGCTTTACCCTGTTGCCTCACCATCTATCGATGGAGAAGGGCGAGTTGACTAACACCTTGAAAATCAAGCGTCGTGTTCTTAACGAGAACTACAAGGAGCAAATCGACGCGATGTACGCAGAATAAAGAAGAATGATAACACAAGATCAACTGAAAGATGTGCTTGACCGTGCGGATGCATTGTACAAGTACTTGAAGATAGACGAGAAAAAGATGGAGTACGAAGAGGAAGATCTTCGTACGCAGGCTCCTGACTTTTGGGAAGACCAGAAACGTGCTGAGGAGCAGATGAAGAAAGTTAAGGCCATCAAGAAGTGGCTCGACGGCTATCAGGATGTACGTACTGCTGCCGACGAGTTACAGTTGGCCTTCGACTTCTATAAAGAAGAGATGGTCACTGAGCAGGAGGTTGATGCCAACTATCAGAAGGCTATCGAGGCCATTGAGGCGTTGGAGTTGAAGAACATGCTGCGCCAACAGGAAGACCCCATGGAGTGCGTTCTGAAAATTAACTCGGGTGCTGGAGGTACTGAGGCGCAGGACTGGGCACAGATGCTTATGCGAATGTATCAGCGCTGGGCGGAGGCTCACGGCTACAAGGTTTCTATCGCCAACTTGCAAGATGGTGACGAGGCAGGCATCAAGAGTGTTACCATGCAGATAGAGGGTGGCGAGTATGCCTATGGTTACCTGAAATCAGAGAACGGCGTACACCGTCTGGTGCGCGTCAGTCCCTACAATGCCCAGGGTAAGCGCATGACCTCATTTGCTTCAGTCTTCGTAACACCGCTCGTTGACGATACCATCGAGGTGTATGTTGATCCTGCCAAGCTGTCGTGGGATACGTTCCGCAGCTCTGGTGCTGGCGGTCAGAATGTCAATAAGGTAGAGTCGGGTGTCCGTCTGCGTTACTGGTACACTGACCCTGATACAGGCGAGGAGGAGGAAATCCTTATCGAGAATACCGAGACGCGTGACCAGCCCAAGAACAAGGAGCGTGCCATGGCGCTGTTGCGCTCACAGCTCTACGATCGTGCCATGCAGAAACGTCTTGAGGCTCAGGCTAAGATTGAGGCTGGCAAGAAGAAGATTGAGTGGGGCTCTCAAATTCGTTCCTATGTCTTCGACGACCGCCGTGTCAAGGACCATCGCACCAACTACCAGACCAGCGATGTCGATGGCGTGATGAATGGTAAAATCGACGATTTCATCAAGGCTTATTTGATGGAATTCCCCGTCAATGATGAAGATTAAACAATAAGCATTAAACATTAAATATTACAACTATGAGTAAGAAATCAAATGTGAAGCGCGAAGCTTACGCTAAGAAAGAAGAAGAAAAGGGAAAGAAAATTGTTGGTTGGATTTTTGGCTCACTTATCCTGTTGGCCGTTATCTACCTCATCTGGACCTTCTCAATGATGGCGTAATGGCGCTGGAGATTGAACGTAAGTTCCTCGTGCTTGACGACTCGTACAAGCACGAGGCTTTTTCAAAAAGCCACATTCGTCAGGGCTATATCTGTAGCGAGCGTGGCCGCACCGTGCGTATTCGCATCAGAGATGAGCGTGCGTATGTGACGATTAAAGGTCCATCGCTGGATGGCGGCTTGGCACGCTCTGAATTCGAATACGAGATACCCCTTGATGATGGTCAACAGTTGATGTTGCTCTGTGAACCTGGTCAGATAGACAAGATTCGCTGGCTTGTGAAGAGTGGCGAACATACCTTCGAAGTTGACGAGTTTTTTGGCGACAATGAGGGACTCGTGATGGCAGAAGTTGAGCTGTCTTCACCCGACGAAGAACCCAAAATTCCCCATTTCATCGGGAAAGAAGTCACGGGCGACCGCCGTTACTACAACTCCCAGTTGCGCCGGAATCCCTATTGCCTTTGGAAAGAAAAAGAATAACGCTAGCCAAATAAAAGAAATGAAAAAGCTATTATTGACAGCGCTGATGCTCATTGCCATGCAGTGGGCATGGGCAGAGACTGTGCCCTTTGGAAAGGGACAGTTGACAGTGAAGTATGTGGCACGCAATGCCGTCCGCATCCAGTATGATGAGGGTGGGGTATTGCCCGAACAGCTCCCCGACTGGAGCTATGTGAAGGATGCTGAGGTCAGCAATCACGACATTACTGTGAAGGTTGATGCCAAACGCCACCTCTTGCAGGTTAAGGACAAGCAGGGTCGCGTGGTCTTTACTGCCACTCGTCACGATCTGCAAGGGGAGGAAGCCACGCTCACTTTCAAGTCACCGAAGGATGAATACCTCTACGGCTTGGGACAGTTCCAAGATGGCTATACCAATGTGCGTGGCCTGTCGCGCCGACTGACACAGGTGAATACGCAGATTTCCCTGCCTATGCTGCTGTCAAGCAAGGGATATGGTGTGCTGTGGAATAACTACGGTATGACGGAATATAACCCCAGTAGCCAGAGCGTATCGCTGAAGAAAGGTAATGGCGAGGGTGTTAGTGAAGAGGTCAACGTCACTTCTACTGAGGGTGGCAAGAAGGAGGTACGTCAGCGTAACGTCTTCGAGGCCGAGTTGAAGATAGCCAAGGAGGGCAACTATGCCTTGTTGCTCGATGTAGGTCAGAAAATGGCACGTCGTCACGACCTGGAAATTGACGGCAAGAAGGTGATGGATATGCAGAACCTCTGGCTACCGCCTACGAGTTCCACCATCGTCCACCTGAAGGCCGGCACTCACAAGGTCTCTGCTGAGTTGACCAGGGACGACAAGCCCGTGCTTTACTACCATTTGGTGAAGGACGAGACAACGTTTCGCTCACCTGTAGCCACCAAGGTCGATTATACCGTTTTCGTAGGTTCCGCCGACGAAGTCATTGCCACCTACCGTGAACTGACAGGTCCCTGTCCGCAGATTCCTTCGTGGGCACTGGGCTATATCCACTGCCGCGAACGTTTCCATTCGTCCGATGAGATACTGCAGACTGCCAACCGCTTTAAGCGCGAGCGCATCCCTCTTGGGATGATTGTCCAGGACTGGCAGTACTGGGGTAAGTACGGGTGGAACGCCATGCGTTTCGACGAAGACTTCTACCCAGATCCTAAGGCTCTGACTGATTACCTGCACCACATGGGTATCCGCTTTATGGTCTCTGTGTGGTCGAAGATGGACAAGAACTCCGAGGTGGGCAAACAGATGGTGGCTAATAACTACTATATCCCTGGCACCGACTGGATAGACTTCTTCAATCCCGACGCTGCTGCCGCTTACTGGAAGAACTTTGGAGAACGCCTCGTGCCGCTGGGCATCGATGCATGGTGGCAGGACGCTACAGAGCCTGAGAACGACGACCTCGCGGGGCGTATGGTTAACAATGGTCGCTGGCGTGGCGATGCCGTCCGTAACGTCTTCCCTCTACTGGTGAATAAAACCGTTAGCGAAGGATTAAAGGCGTGTGGCAAGGAGCCAATGATTCTCACCCGTTGTGGTTTCCCCGGTATTCAGCGATATGGCATAGCCCTGTGGAGTGGCGACGTGGGTAACGACTGGGAGACGCTGCGCCGTCAGATTACTGCCGGCTTGGGTGTGCAGGCAGCAGGTATCCCTTGGTGGACCTACGATGCTGGTGGTTTCTTCCGTCCACAGAATCAGTATACTGACCAGGCTTATATCGACCGCATGTTGCGTTGGATAGAGCTGTCGGTCTATCTGCCGCTGATGCGTGTGCACGGATATATGAGCAATACCGAACCGTGGAATTACGGCAAGGAAGCACAGCAAATTATAACCAACTGTATCAATGAGCGTGAGGCTCTGCGCCCCTATATTGAGGAGTGTGCCCGTCGAGTCACTGAGGAGGGTTACACGTTGATGCGTCCGTTGGTGTTCGACTTTGCCGACGACCCGCAGGCGTTGGCTCAGAAGTACGAGTTTATGTTTGGCCCGAAGTTGCTTGTCAGCCCTGTCACCGAGCCAGACGCTACCGAGTGGAAGACCTATCTGCCCAAGACCAAAAGTCGTTGGCGCGACCGGCATACTGGCCAGTACTATCAGGGCGGTCAGACTGTAACCACCCAGATTGACAAATCCTTCATTCCCGTCTTTGAACTGGAATAAAAAACAAGGACTCACGGAAACAAGCCCCGTGAGTCTTTTTATTAGGCTAATACGGAGCTGTATTAGGCTGATACGCGTGCGTATTAGCCTGATAATGGGTGCTTACTAGGCTGGCTTTTAGACCTTAGCTGATAAAAATACCCAAATTAAATTTGGTATTTCGCTTACTTATTTGTACCTTTGCATCGTTAATGAAGAATGAAAAGATAAGAGGATTGCGGTCGCTGACTGTTGTCGTGTCTATTGTGCTGATAGTCACGATGTTATTCTCATGCAATAAAGGGCAACAGGCAGAGCTGAAGGCTGGTCATGCCGACAGTATGATTTTTGCTGCTGGTGCGGTGATGAATTACGATCGCATGTTGGCCTTGGTGGATAGTTTCGATGCCAAGGGCGATATCAATAAGCTGGACGCCTATCGTTGGCGTGGCTCTTACTACTACCACCAGAACCAGTACCGTACGGCTGAGGTTTGCTTCCGTAATGCGCTGGATTACGAGTTGAAGACGGATTTCGATCAGCTGGTGTACAACAAGGTGGTGCGTCGGCTGACGGAGCTGTTGGTGGTGCGTGGCGATTACGAAGGAGCGTTGCAGATTGCCGTTCCTGCCATTGACCAAATGGCGAAGACGGGTATTGGCTCGGACGTGGACTACGCCATCCTCTACAACAACATGGGTGTGTGCCAGTTGAATTTGGGACAGGAGAAAGAAGCCAAGGAGAGTTTCCTGAAGGCCCGCGATAACTATGCCAAGCGCTGTGAGACGGATACGACAAGCCGTGGCTTCCAGGAGGCTGTACAGGGAACGGTATATACTAGTCTGGCTTATATCAACACCCGTCGCTATGAGGAGTCTATCTACTGGATTGACCGCACGGAGATGCTGCTTGACAGGTATCGTGAGATGAGAGATGCCCGTAAGCAGTATTTCGACGAATATCAGGGTCGTATTGAGATTATGCGTGCTACGGCTCTGCAGGGACTGGGCAAGAACAAAGAGGCTTACGAGGCCTACAAGCGCTTCCAGCAGACCACCTTCTCACAGACCGGTGTGGGACGCGTGCATGGTAACGGCTATCTCGTCTCTGCCCAACGCTATAAGGAGGCCGCTGACAACTATCGCTTCCTTGACAAGGCCATGCAGGAGCAGGGCCTGGAGCCTACGCTGGATGTCATTCAACTGTATATGTTGCCCAAGTACCGTGCAAACGATGAGGCCCGTCGTGGCGACTCAGCACGTGCTATGGGTGTACGCATCTTAGGTATTCTCGACTCGGCCATTACCACCCAGAAACTGAGTGCGTCGGCAGAGTTGGCCACCATTTATCATACCAACGAGAAAGAAGCAGAGATAGCCCATCAACAGGCGAAGATGTCGCAGATGCAAATGGCTGGCAGTCTGATAGCGCTGGCCTTGATCATCGTCTTCCTGCTCTTCTACACGTGGCACAAGCGTAAGGCGGCCCACCGTCTGCGTGCAGCCCACGAAAAACTGGAAGATGCTCACAAGAAGCTGCAGTCGGCCTACGACCAGTTGGAACAGACCACGCAGGCCAAGGAGCGCATTGAGAGTGAACTGCGCATTGCCCGTAATATCCAGATGTCGATGGTGTCTAACACCTTCCCCACGCGTGAGGGTCTGGATATGTATGCCTCGATGACACCTGCCCGTGAGGTCGGTGGCGACCTCTATGGCTATGTGCTGATGGACGACGAGCTGTATGTCTGCGTGGGCGATGTCAGTGGCAAGGGTGTTCCCGCTTCATTGTTCATGGCACAAGCTACCCGTCTGTTCCGCATCCTGGCTACACAGCATATGATGCCTGCTGAGATTGTGACACGTATGAATGCCGTACTGACGGAAAGCAACGAGCAGGGCATGTTCATCACGATGTTCATTGGTCTTGTCGATTTGAAGAGTGGTAGGATGGACTATTGTAATGCCGGCCATAACCCGCCTGTGCTGGGCGTTGACGGCGACGACCATTTCATGGAGGGAATGGAGACGAACGCACCGATTGGTCTGTGGCCGGACTTGGAGTATGTTGGCGAGCACGTCGATAACATCCGCAACAAGATGTTGCTGGTATATACTGACGGTCTGAACGAGGCAGAGAACCTCCAGAAGGAGCAGTTCGGTGATGAGCGCCTGCTGGACATCTTGAACCACCGCCATTTCAATAGCTGTAAGGAGCTGATAGACCATCTGGATGATGAAATCGTGAAGCACCGTAACGGTGCAGACCCCAACGACGATTTGACAATGATGTGTCTGATGGTCCTCTAGGAAGATGAAAAATTGAAACATTAAGATATAAAGGTTAATTAGAAAAATTATGGCAAAGAAAGCATTACTCATGATTCTCGATGGATGGGGAATCGGTAAACAAGGAAAAGGTGACGTTATCTACAATACGCCAACACCGTATTTGGACTATCTGACAGCTGTCAGTGCCCACTCACAGTTGCAGGCCAGCGGTGAGGACGTAGGTCTGCCCGACGGACAGATGGGTAACTCGGAGGTTGGTCACCTGAATATCGGTGCAGGACGCATCGTCTATCAGGACCTGGTGAAGATTAACCGCGCCTGCAAGGACGGTAGCATCGTTGAGAATCCGCAGGTGAAGGCCGCCTATAGCTATGCCAAGGAGAACAATAAGAAGCTGCACCTGATGGGTTTGTGCTCAGACGGTGGCGTACACTCAAGCCTGGACCATCTGTTTAAGCTCATCGAGGTAGGCAAGCACTACGGTCTGAAGAATCAGACCTTCGTACACTGCTTTATGGACGGTCGTGACACTGACCCCAAGAGCGGTAAGGGCTTTATCGAACAGGTTACCAAGGTTTGTGCTGACAACGACGCAGCTATTGCCAGCATCGTAGGTCGTTTCTATGCAATGGACCGCGACAAGCGCTGGGAGCGCGTCAAGGAGGGTTACGACCTTATCGTCAACGGTACAGGTAAGCAGGCTACCGATATGGTGAAGGCCGTAGAGGAGAGCTATGCTGACGGCGTAACAGACGAGTTCATCAAGCCTATCCACAACAGCAGCGTGAACGGCCTGATTGAAGAGGGCGATGTCGTCATCTTCATCAACTTCCGTAACGACCGTGCTAAGGAGTTGACCATCGTGCTCACTCAGCAGGATATGCCTGAGCAGGGTATGAAGACTATTCCAGGTCTGCAGTACTACTGCATGACTCCGTACGATGCTTCATTCACTGGTGTCAACATTCTCTTCCCCAAGGAAAACGTGGAGAACACGCTGGGCGAATACCTTTCTCAGCAGGGCAAGAAGCAGTTGCACACCGCTGAGACAGAGAAGTACGCACACGTAACGTTCTTCTTCAACGGTGGTCGCGAAGCTCCCTACGAGAATGAGGACCGTATCCTCGTTCCTTCTCCTAAGGTAGCTACCTACGACCTGAAGCCGGAGATGAGCGCCTACGAGGTGAAGGACAAGCTCGTGGCAGCCATCAACGAGAATAAGTATGACTTCATCGTGGTGAACTTCGCCAACGGTGATATGGTAGGCCACACGGGTGTTTATAACGCCATTGCCAAGGCTGTATGGGCTGTTGACCACTGCGTAGAGGCTGTCATCGAGGCTGCTAAGGCCAACGACTATGAGGCTATCATCATTGCTGACCACGGTAATGCTGATAACGCAATCAACCCCGACGGCACGCCCAATACCGCACACTCACTGAACCCCGTACCCTTCATCTATGTGACGAACAACAACAGCGCCACCGTGAAGGACGGTCGTCTGGCAGACGTAGCTCCCTCTATCCTGCACATCATGGGACTGGAGCAGCCTAAGGATATGACAGGTGAGAACCTGATTGTAGATTAAAGATTAAAAATGAAAGATGAAAAAGAGAGAGGCTTCAAACTGAAGCCTCTCTCTTGTATTGTATCGCTAACATGGTGAGGTCGTCGCTCTGCTCTGCAGCACCGGCAAAGAAGTGGACAGCAGCACTCATACGCTGAATCAGTGGCATGGGTTGACACTCGCCCTTGACCAACTGTTCTTCTGCCAGTTGAAGAATTTGCTCCTCGCCAAATTGCTGATGCTGGCTATTCTCTGCCTCATTCAGACCATCGGTATATAGGAATATGGTGGTTCCGGACGCGATAGTGGTTTCCTGCGGAACGAATTCCCAGTCCATGAGACCAATAGGAAGGTTGGACTCACAAGGCAACACACCCACGCCCTGCCCTATCAGCAGCGGAGCGTCGTGGCCGGCATTGCAGTAGCGCAGCAGACCTGTCTGCAGGTCGAGAACACCAATGAACATCGTCACGAACATGCTCATTTCGTTGCCTTCACTCATCGAATCGTTCAGTGCCTTAGCGATAATGTGTGGTTCTGAGACATGCGCAGATACGTTGCGGAACAGCGAACGAGCCACAGCCATGAACATGGATGCGGGAACACCCTTACCGCTGACGTCGCCAATGCAGAAGAACAGTTTCTCGTCGCGAATGTAGAAGTCGAAGAGGTCGCCGCCAACGGCCTTGGCTGGTGCCACCTGTCCATAGATATCGATGTCGTTGCGTTCCGGATAGGGCGGGAAGGTCTTGGGTAGCATCGACATCTGGATGTTGTGGGCCACCTTGAGTTCACTCTCGATAGACGCTTTCTCGGCCGTTGTGCTTTTCAGCTGCTCTATATGTTGAGAGAGTGACAGCTGCATCTTAGCAAAGGAGTCGCGCAACTGGTGTATCTCGTCACGGCTGTTGAGTTCAGGCAGCAGTGTATTGAAGTTGCCCTTGGCCACCTCATCGGCCGACTGTGCCAACAGCTTGATGGGTTTCACTGACTTCCTGATGGTTCTGCGTCCGGAAAAGAGCACAACCAAGATGCCTATGACAATGAAGAAGAGCATGAAACCTCCGAAGAGATACGAGAGCACCTCGATCATCAATTTGGGGAGCACCAGGCCGACAGTCCACGTGGTGTACTTCACAGGACGATAGATGACAGAGTTCTCTATTCCGCCTATTGACAGTTCACCATCGTCGGTATCATTTCTTCTGTCCGTCAGCATATGCTTGCAGAACCCATCTGGGTCGTCTGTGACATGGTTCTGGAATATATCGTGACCTATACGCCGACTGTCAGGATGTGCCAGGAAGGTTCCTGCAGAGTCGACGACAAAGTAATACAGATTATAATCATCATCAGCCCATTCTGAAGAGTCAGTCCTCGAACGATTATACAGCATCAACTTGTCGCTAAACCACTTGAGCGACATGTCAACACCCAGAATGGCCACAACACGCTGCTGGCGGTCGTGGATGGGCACCAGGTAGGACATCAGTGGCGTCTCTTCATTATGGTCTTCGAAGAACGGCTTTGCCCAATAAGCACTATCTTTGGCTACGGCCTCCTGGAACCATTCTGCCTTCAGATAGTCGTGGTCTTTGCTACCTATGGTCAAACGCTCAATGGTGCTGTCGCGACGCACGGCATACGGGCAGAACCAACGACCCTTTTGGGGATAGTAATTAGCCACGAAACTGATGCCACAACTGCGGATGCGGCTATTCTTGCTAATCATCCCCTCCATGATATCGTATAGCTTGTCGGGATTGTCCAGATTGTCCTCAATGAACGGTGCCGTGTTGACAGAGGCCACATAGATGTCGGAGGTGATGCGACGCACCTCTTCATACTGACCTTTCAGCATCTTGTTGCCAAATAGCGCAAAGCCAACGCGGACAGTGTTGAAACTGAACCAGAAGAGGATGAACGACGGGATGCCCATGAAGATGAGCATGCGTAGCGTGATACGACGCGTCAGACGCTTGCCGAAGGATTTGGGATAGGGATTGGGCGACTTCTTGAAGAGTCTTCTCAGCAGGTCTTTTATCATGGCATCTTAGTTTTTATGTTCGGTGAGGGCCTCGTCTTCCTGCATCTCGTCGTCCAGACGATTGGCCCACAAGTACTTCTTCGTCTCACGGGCTGCTACGCCACTCAGCAGAAGAAGGGCTATGAGGTTGGGGATAGCCATTAGGGCGTTCATGCAGTCGGCAATGTTCCAGATGATATCGAGGCTGATGATGCTGCCAAAGAACAGGGCAACAATATAGAGGATACGGTAGAAACGGTTGATGCGGTGCCCCTCGATATAGTTGACGGCACTCTCGCCATAGTAGCTCCAGCCCAGGATGGTGCTGAAGGCAAAGGTCAGGATGCCAAAGGTGAGCAAGGGAGCACCCACATAGGGAATCTTTGAGAAGGCAACCTTCGTGAGCGCTGCACCATCAGCATAGGTGATATCAGGGTATGCCAAGATACTGCTGACGAGTACCAAACCTGTCAGGGCGCAGATGACAACAGTATCCCAGAACGTGCCGGTGCTGCTGACCAAGGCCTGACGGACAGGATTGCGTGTCTGGGCCGCTGCAGCAACGATGGGTGCAGAACCCATACCGCTCTCGTTAGAGAATAGTCCGCGGGCAATACCATAGCGGGCTGCCATCATGACCGTTGCTCCTACAAATCCTCCACCTGCTGCTGAGGGATTGAAGGCTGCATTAACGATTAGTTGGACGGCAGGCCATACATAATCGTGATTGATGCAGAGAATAATAATACAGCCAAGCACATAAAGTATTGCCATAAAGGGTACGAGCACCATACACACGCGGGCTATCGCCTTGACACCGCCAAGTATGACGGCGGCCGTCAACAGACACACCACCACACCGATAATCCACGTCTCGACACCAAAGGTCTCGTGGGCCAGCAAGGCAATGCTGTTGGCTTGTACCGTACAGCCAATGCCAAAGGAGGCCAGTGCAGTGAAGACGGCAAAGAGTATGGCCAGCCACTTCATGTTCAGACCACGCTCCAAGGCATACATCGGACCGCCATACATCTGTCCGTTGTCTGCCTTGACACGGTACTTTACGGCTAACAGTCCTTCAGCATATTTTGTCGACATGCCGAAGATACCCGTCAACCAACACCAGAGTACGGCGCCAGGACCTCCTAAGGCTACAGCGGTAGCAACACCCACGATGTTGCCAGTACCAATGGTCGCTGCCAGCGCAGTGGCCAGTGCACCAAACTGGCTGACATCGCCTGCTGCCCCAGGGTCTTTCTTCACTGACAGGCGGATGCCCGTCAGCAGTTTCCTTTGTGGAAAGCGTAGGCGGATGGTCAGAAACACATGGGTTCCCAACAACAGGATAATCATCGGCCAGCCCCACAGGAAGCCACTTACCAGTGAGAAAAACGCATTGATTGTCTCCACGCCGTTATCTTGTCTTATGCAAACTTAATCGTTCCCTGGATAGGCTCTGGCTGTGCCTCTTGCTTCTGCTGAGGCTCCTCACCACTGGCCTGCTGATAGATGCTGTCAAGTATCTCGCGAGTACGTTTATAAGTAGGTGTCTGTTCTACAGCAGAGATGACATCGTCGTTGTCCAAATCTTCAGGACGGAACAGGAAGATGTGTGGACGACGCTTGTAGCGCTTGCTGGAGCCATCGCCACCATAGAAGCGGTTACGGCGATCCTGACGCTGGGCTTCCTTCTCCTGCTCAGCAGCGATACGGGTAGCCTCTTCCTGCGTGTTGTGACGCTGGCGATGGTTAGACATGCCGTCAACGCTATCGATGCCAAAGCCCGTAGCAAGAATGGTGACTTTTACCTTCTTACCCAGCTCTGGGTCGGTGGCTAAGCCCCACTTAATCTCGAAGTCGTTGCCAAACTTACCCATGAAGTCGTTGACGTCGTTCATCTCTTCCATCATGAGCGACTCCTTACCATCCTTACCGCCAGAGAACGAGATGCTAAGCAGAATCTTCTTGGAATTGAAGACATCGTTCTCGTTAAGCAATGGAGAGTTCAAGGCATCTTCGATGGCCTTACGCACACGACCTTCACCCTCGCCGTAACCTGTTGACATGATAGCTACACCACCATCCTTCAGTACGGTCTTTACATCGTTGAAGTCGAGGTTGATAAGTCCGTGAACGGTGATAATCTCAGCGATAGACTTGGCGGCAACACTCAGTGTGTCGTCAGCCTTGCCGAAAGCGTCGAGTACGGTCAGTTCAGGATATATCTCGCGCAAGCGTTCGTTATTAATAACCAACAAAGCATCGACGTGTTTCTGCATCTCCTCAACACCATCGAGCGCCTGGTCAATCTTACGATCACCCTCGAAGCGGAAAGGAATGGTCACAATACCTACCGTCAGGATGCCCATTTCCTTAGAAACACGGGCAATGACAGGAGCAGCACCAGTACCAGTACCACCACCCATACCAGCAGTGATAAATGCCATACGGGTACCATCTGTGAAAAGCCCCTTGATATCCTCCAAACTCTCCTCAGCAGCAGCACGTGCACGCTCAGGACGGTTACCGGCACCAAGACCTTCCTTACCCAGTTGCAGATGAACGGGGACAGGCGAGTCGTTGAGTGCCTGATTATCTGTATTACACAGTACAAAGGTTACATCGTGGATGCCTTCACGATACATGTGGTTGACAGCATTACCGCCACCGCCACCAACACCAATCACCTTGATGATGCTGTTCTCCTTTTCGGGTTCACCGAAGTCGAGTAATATGTTGTTGTCCATACTATTTACAATTTTGACGATTTATTCTTCTTCCTTAACGATATCGGTTGCCGTCTTCTTCAGCCAGCGACCAATCTTATTCCAGGTGCTGTTTTCCTTACGGATTCGCTCCTGCTCACGAGCCTCCTCTTCAGCCTGCTCACGAGCAATGCGCTCTTCCTCTTCTTTCTTGAGGCGGGCTTCCTCTTCAGCCAGTCGCTTCTCCTCAGCAGTACGTACCACACCGGCAGGTATCTCTGTCGCCTGACGAACACGACGCTGTTCGGGGGACTCGGCAGGACCTTGTCGCTGACCAGCAAAGAGATCGCCATTGGGATCGTACTCACCGCCGGCACAGTTGATATCACCCTTGGCTAACAGACCCAGTACAGTGTTCATGCGTCCGTCATGAGCTGTTACCTCAGCAATCTGCGAGGTGATGGTCTGTGTAACATACTTGGCGATACGAATCTTGTCGATGTGGGTGTAGTTTTGGAAGGCTTTTTCTATATCCTTCATGTTTGAACCACCACCGGTGAGGATAATTCCACCTAAAAGCTTGTCGCAGTAATCCTCAGGAACCATACACCATACATTAGCGATAATTTCCTCCAGGCGACCTTCGACAATCTCGATGAATTTACGACTTTCTACTTGACGGTCTTGGTCGATAGAGTACTTCATGTTGTTGTCGATATCGTTATTGTCGGTATAGGCACAGCCGTACTTAATCAACATCCGCTCGGCAACACTCTCCTCCATCTGCAATGAAGCGATGTCTTTGATAATGTTGGTAAAACCAAGAGGTATGACTGCCAGATGGCGCAGGATGTTCTTCGAATAGACGCTGACAGTCGTCGTGTCGGCACCCAGGTCGACCAAGGTACAACCGGAACGGCGCTCAGCCTCTGTTAATACGCTGTCGGCAAGTGCTAATGGTGCGAGATACATCTCTGCAACATTGATGCCTGCATTCTCAAAACACTTGTTGAGATTCTTGTAGAAACTCTTGCGCTGGAGAATGTTCAAGAAGTTACCCTCAATGCGACTACACTGTATGCCAACGGGGTCGAGTTGATACTGGGCGTCGACCTTGTACTCCTGTACAGCAGCATCGAGGATTTCCTGGTCTGGGTAATTGATGTTGCGGTTAGCATCCATCAGTTCAATAACCATGTCTTGCGTAACAACGCTATCGTCAGTAATATCCTTGGCGATAACATTGTGAATAGAGCGGATAGACTGACCAGCGACACCCACATAAACCTGTGTGATGGTCGTCTTCAATTGCTTCTCCAGGCGATTGACGATGTTCGTCAGACACTGGGCTGTCTTGTCGATGTTGTAAACCACACCCTTGCGGATAAACGACGAAGAATCTTCTTTGACGCAAGCCAGCACTTGAATGCTGCCGTCAAGGTTCTTCTTACCCGCGATACCGGTCATCTTTGATGACCCCAGCTCGATTGCTACGATAAATTCCTTTGGCATCTCTTATATATTTTAGTTTTATCTTTTCTTGCAAATAATCTGATTGTCAAATTCGACATTGATATAGGAGTACTTGTTCCAGCCAGCCTTGGAGAGACCATATTTATAGAACTTCTCCAAACGCGCCAGCTTTCTTTCAAGGTTAGAGGGACTGCCGAGGTAGACAATATGATCTCCAACACGTGGCACCATCTCGATAGAACCGTCGGCCAGCACATTGAGTTGCTCCACCTGATTGCCCCAAAGGGGAGTGTTCAGCAGATAGCAACCAATATCTTTAAGCACCTTTTGTGCGTATTTTTGATGAATGGCTCCTGTGGCTATCACTAAGTTGCTGGCAAAGTGTGTGTTTGGCATGATGTTACCATGTTCATCAACATAGTAGTCATCGCCATTGTCTGCCTTAACACGGATAACGGGCAAGCGCTGGTCAATCATAATGTTGACATGACCAGTCTGTGTCTTGTAGCACTCAGCCTTCTTGACGAACGGATTCTTCTGCAGCTGTTCTTCAATGTTACGCACATCGACGTGATTCATCTGGTCTCCGATGGGATAGCATCGTGAACGCTGGAGCAAGGTCTTTATCTCTTCCTGATCGAGAAAACCTTTCACAGTACCGTCTTCGATATGGATATTCACCTCGCGACATACGTTATCCGACTCGTTAGGGCAATTGAATGCTGTAATGGCGAGTACGAGGTAGACAGCGAGTGCGATGTCTGCCAGGACGAGAGCTGATTGTTTCCAGTTGATAGTCACAGTTCTAACAGTTATAGATTAGCCTTTTCTTTTAATATTCTTGCCATTTCTGGTACCTGATTATCCAAGTCACCAGCTCCCAAGACGATAAGTACATCGAATGAATGTTCTTTAACGAATGAAAGCACCTCATCTTTGTTAATCATCTGTTTCTCGATGCCTGGACGCAGGTTGTCATAGATGAGCGCAGACGTGACACCCTCTATGGGTAATTCACGGGCGGGATAGATTTCAGTGAGAATAACCTCATCGAGCAGACTCAGCGCATCGGCGAAGTCGTGATAGAAGTCGCGCGTACGTGTATATAGATGTGGCTGGAAGATGGCCGTAATCTTACGGTTCTTATACAACTCACGAATGCTGCGCGCACTCTGCAGAATCTCCTTTGGATGGTGGGCGTAGTCGCTGAGGAATACCAACTTGTCTGTCTTGATTTTAAAGTCGAAGCGACGTTCTACGCCACTGTACGTCATAAGACCAATACGCAACTCCTCAGCAGTACATCCTGCTAACTGAGCCATAGCCATTGCAGCGATACCGTTCTCAATATTGATAGGTACGGGCTGACCCAGTTCGATATTCTTTACCGACTCAATGGGCGAGATGAAGTCAAAGGTAATTTCACCGTTCTCGATATGGATATTCTCTGCATGAAAGTCGCCCTCAGTCAGTGCATAGTCATAGCGGCGAACGCCTGCGGGCAGGTTCTCCTTCATCTCCAGTCCACGGTGGATAATCAGGGCACCCTCAGGTTGGATGAGTTCTGTATAGTGACGGAAACTCTCCAGATAAGCTTCTTTGGTGCCATAGATATCCAGATGATCGGGGTCTGTCGAGGTGATGACGGTCATAAAAGGTGACAGCCAATGGAACGAACGGTCGAACTCGTCAGCCTCGATGACTACATAGTCTGAGTCAGAGAGGATATAGTTGGTGCCATAGTTCTTGGAGATACCACCGAGGAAAGCGTTGCAGTCCAGATGACTCTGATGCATGATATGGGCACACATCGTTGAGGTCGTCGTCTTGCCATGGGTACCAGCCACACAAAGACCTTTGTGCTGACGGGTTAGCGTACCCAAAACCTGTGCACGCTTCTGTATTTCAAAACCGTTCTCACGGAAATATACAAGTTCTTGATGGTCAACGGGGATAGCCGGCGTATAGATGACGAGGCAGTTCTCCTTCTTGCGACAGGTGTGAGGTATTTCATCGACATTCTCTTCATAATGGATGAGCATGCCTTCTTTCTCCAGTTGACGGGTTAGCGTGCTGGGTGTCTTGTCGTAACCAGCAACAACCAAGCCACGGTTAATGAAATAACGGGCGATGGCACTCATACCAATGCCACCGGCTCCAACAAAATATACTGCTTTAATATCTTTCAGTTCCATAATTGGTATAACGGGTCTAATGGGGTTAATGAGCTTGTTCAGCTAGTTTAATGACTTCCTTGGCAATGATGTCTGCCGAATCAGGCAGCGCCATCTTCAGGATGTTCTCACTCAGGCTCTTCAACTTCTCAGCATCTTTGACAGTATCTATAGCCATGGGCAATAGCAACTTGTCGGCCTCGCGGTCTTTGACATAGAGGGCGGCCTGCTTGTTGACGAGAGCCATCGCATTCTTGGTCTGGTGGTCTTCGGCAACATTGGGTGAAGGTACCAGAATAACGGGTACCCCCAACAGACAGAACTCACTGATACTACCTGCTCCAGCACGACTGATGACAAGGTCGGCTGCTTTGTATGCTGCACCCATATCAGCTATGAAGTCGGTGACAACGAGGTTCTCGGGCTTGATGTCTTTCAGACGTTCGGCAATCTCTGCGCTGTAGTACTTACCTGTCTGCCAGATAAACTGTACGTCAGTATGCTGACGAATGAGGTCAAGGTGCTGCAACACGCTCTCATTGATGGTGCGAGCACCCAGTGAGCCGCCAACCAACAGGATGGTCTTCTTCTGCGGGTCAAGGCCGAAAGTCTTGACAGCCTCCTCATGGGTAATGGTGGTATCGAGTAACTGCTGACGAACGGGGTTACCTGTCAGCATAATCTTATCAGCAGGGAAGAAACGTTCCATGCCTTCATATGCTACACAAATCTTGGCGGCCTGCTTAGCCAGTGTTTTATTAGCAAGTCCAGCATAGCTGTTCTGCTCTTGTAACAGTGTAGGAATACCTAACGCATTAGCTGCACCTAAGGCGGCACTGCTGGCATAGCCTCCCACGCCGACAGCCACCTGTGGCTGGAACTGTCGGAGCAATTTCTTAGCCATATGCTTACTACGCAGATAATCAATGGCAACTCCAATGTTGCCCAGCTTCCACAGTGGACGTAGGAAACCACGAATGGGCAGTCCCTCGATATCGTAGCCTGCAGCAGGTACACGCTGCATCTCCATACGACCTTGTGCACCAACAAACAGAATTTTTGCATCAGGGCGCAAGACCTTGATGGCATTGGCGATAGACACGGCGGGGAAAATGTGGCCACCCGTACCGCCACCACTGATAATGACTCTTAACTCGTTACTCATATAGCTTTATTTTCTTCTTTATCCAATTTCTGCTTTGCTGAACGACTGACACTTAGAATTGCACCGATATAGGCACAGTTGATGATGGTCGACGTACCACCCTTGGAGATGAGTGGCAGGGGCTGGCCAGTAACAGGTGCCAAACCGACGGCTACCATCATATTAAACGTTGCCTGGGTAACCAGCAACAGTCCTAAACCCATGGCCAGAAATGCTGGGAAATTATTCTCACACTTGCTGGCAATACGTGCACAGCGATAGAGCAGAAAGATGTACAGGCACATGACCACAAAAGCACCGACAATACCCAACTCCTCGATAATGATAGCGTAGATGAAGTCTGAGAAAGCCTGTGACAGGAAGTCACGCTCCGTACTCTTGCCAGGACCCTTACCGATGACACCACTCGACACGATGGCGATATTGGCATGAGCCACCTGCGCATCCTTGTCAAGGTCATACTCCTGAGGTGAGGGCTTAGGTTTGCCAAACTTCATAATACGACTCTTCCACGTGTCTGCACGGTGGAACATCTTTTCGATAGCATTCTTTTTCTTTGGTTGCTGCTCTACCACCTGCTCGGTCTGAGCCAATTGCGCCTCCTCGTCACTGGTGTCGTGACCTACGAGCATAACCATCGAGAGGGCAAAGACCACGAAGACAATGATGACTGCCGCTAACTTGGCCAATTGGCGAATAGGCACCAAACCAATAAACATCATCAGATAGACCACAGCAAAAAGCATAGCGGCCGTTGACAGGTTCTCCAGACCTATCAGAAAACAGGCCGGTATCGTAATGCGCATAATCCATTTGAAAGTGTTCTTGTCTGCACCATCTTCGCGCTGCATAGCGGCCAGCACCTGGGCAACAGCCAACACAATGGTTCCCTTAGCAATCTCTGACGGTTGGAAGGTGAAGCCAAACAGACTGATCCAACGCCCTGCATCACCGACCTTTGTACCTGCCAGCAACACCCATAGCAGGGTCACAGCGGAGATGAGCATCAGGAAGGGCGTCATAAGTTTGAAATAGCGGCAAGGTATATTCAAGGTGATAATTGCTACAAGCACACCCACCAGAATAGTTCCTGCATGATAGACAATAGGGCCGATATAGTTCTGGCTCTTATAGGTAAGTCCGCTGGATGCTGAGAACACCTCAACGATACTCACCATGCAAAGGAAGAAGAAGATCATCCAGACCACCTTGTCTCCCTTGAAGATATTGCCTATTTTCTTGTTCATCTTTATTTTTTACCTTTTAAAGGTTTCTTGCCAATTCCTTGAACTGCTCACCACGATCCTCCATATTCTTAAAGAGGTCGAATGATGCACAGCAGGGTGACAGCAATACTGTCATACCTGGCTCTGCCATCTCATAGCAGGCCTGTATGCACTCCTTCATAGAGTGGGTATCGCGTACGGGGATGCCCAGTGCATCGAAGTTGTCGTGCAACTTCTGGTTGTCTGCACCGAGGTATACTAGACCAGCGCACTTCTCCTTAACGAGTGGTTTGATGGGGTCGTAGTCGTTACCCTTGTCCTTGCCACCGATAATCAGAATGGTCTTGGTCTTCATGGACTCCAGTGCATACCAGCAGGCATCGACATTGGTGGCCTTCGAGTCGTTGACATACTGCACGCCACGAACGGTGCACACCTTCTCCAGACGGTGCTCCACACCAGGGAAGTCACTGAGCGACTGGCGGATAACATCCTTTTTGATACCAGCGATGTTAGTGGCAATACCTGCAGCCAGCGAGTTGTAGATATTGTGTTTACCTGTAAGACTGAGGGCTTCCTGCTCCATATTGAATGGCTCCGGCTGTTCGATGGTGTACTGTCCAGCTTCGATATAACCGATGGAACCTTTCTCCTTCAGCTCAGAGAACGGATACTGGATAGCCTGGATGTCATACTTCTCCAACTCTTTCTTGATGATGGGGTCGTCGTTCCAGTAGATGAAGGCATCCTGCGCGGTCTGATTCTGGATGATACGCATCTTGGCATCGACATAGTTCTGCATCTTGAAGTCGTAACGGTCCAGATGGTCGGGTGTGATATTCAGCAGAATGGCGATATTCGCACGGAAGTCATACATATTATCAAGCTGGAAAGAACTCAGCTCAATGACATAATAAGCATGAGGATCTTCTGCCACCTGCAACGCCAGTGAGTTGCCGATGTTACCTGCCAGCCCCACATCATAGCCGGCATTCTTGAAGATATGATAGATGAGGCTGGTGGTCGTCGTCTTGCCGTTAGAACCAGTGATGCAAATCATCTTCGAGTTGGTATAGCGACCAGCAAACTCTATCTCACTGATGATGCCGATGCCACGCTCCTTGATTTTTACAATCATTGGTGCGGTATCGGGAATGCCCGGACTCTTGATAATCTCGTCAGCGCTGAGAATCTTCTCCTCAGTGTGTTGGCCTTCCTCCCATGCTATCTGATGGTCGTCAAGCATTTTCTTATACTTATCACTGATTTTCGACATGTCGCTGACGAACACCTCGAAACCTTCTTTCTTAGCCAGGACAGCAGCTCCTGCGCCGCTCTCGCCTGCTCCTAATATAACAATCTTGCTCATCTTACTTTCAGTGTGATAATCGTTAATGCTGCTAATATGATGGTCGTAATCCAGAAACGGATGGTAATCTTCGACTCATGGAACGGACGACGCGGCCAACCCTTGAGGATATAGGTACTGGTGGCATCGAGTTGCGAGTCCAAACGACGGAAGGTATCGTGGATAGGGGTTGCACGGAACACACGCACACGCTTACCTTTTCTCTTTTGTATCTTAAACCACTGGGTCTGGATGATGACACTCAAACTCTCGATAAAGAAGATGCCACACAATATTGGAAGCATCAACTCCTTGTGGATGATAACGGCACAGACACCAATGATACCGCCGATGGCCAACGAACCCGTATCGCCCATGAACACCTGTGCGGGATAGGCGTTGTACCACAGGAAACCAATCATGGCACCGATAAATGCAGCTAGGAATACTACCAGTTCTTGCGAACCAGGAATATACATGATATCGAAATAGGCTGCATAGACAATGTGTGATGATACATAGGCAAAGATGGCCAATGCCACACCCACAATAGCAGAATTACCTGCACACATACCGTCCATACCATCGTTGAGGTTTGCTCCGTTCGATACTGCCGTAACAACCAAGATGGTCATGAAGACAAACAGCACCCAACCTGCTGCTACCTTATACTTTCCACAGAACGACATCACGTCTGAATAGTTCAGATTGTGGTTCTTAATAAAGGGGATAGTTGTTTTCAGCGACTTCACGGCCTCTGGCTGGTGTTTGACGACCATCTCTTGATTTTGCTGGGCAATAGTCACATTCTCACGTACTACAGCATCAGGGCTCAACCATAACGTCAGACCAACGATAAAGCCTATCGACAACTGGCCGACAATCTTATAGCGTCCCTTCAGACCTTCCTTGTTCTTACGGAAAATCTTGATATAGTCATCCATAAAGCCCAGGAATCCCAACCATAATGTCGTACCAATCATCAACAGCAGGTAGATATTACGCATACGTCCCAACAGGATGACGGGTACCAGGATAGAAACGATAATGATGATGCCACCCATGGTCGGTACGCCCTTTTTCTCCACACCAAAGGGGTCGATGCTTGGATCACGGGCAGTCTCCGAAATGTTACGACGTTTCATCCACTTGATAAAGTACTCACCAAACCATGCAGAAATCATCAGTGACAGAATAAGGGCCAACAATGCACGGAACGAGATGTACGACCAGATGTGGGCACCCGGTATATTGAACTGTTCGAGGAATCTGAAGATGTAATATAACATAATCTTTCTTTTTATCGTTATTGCGTTATAACGTTATTTCGTTATTACGAGAGGCCAAAGATCTCGCGAACTACCTCGCGGTCGTCAAAGTGGTGCTTTACTCCCTTGATTTCTTGATAATCCTCATGACCCTTACCGGCAATGAGGATAACATCGCCCTTCTCAGCCATCATACTGGCGGTACGGATAGCCTCTTTGCGGTCAACAATACTTACCACCTTCTTCATCTGTTTCTGGTCGAGACCTGCCAGCATGTCGTTGATAATATCCTGGGGCTCCTCGAAGCGGGGATTGTCGGAAGTGATAATAACACGGTCGCTCTGTTTGACAGCCTCCTGTGCCATTAACGGACGCTTACCCTTGTCACGATTGCCACCAGCACCACAGACTGTGATAATCTTACCCTGCTTACCCTCCATCACTTCGTGAATGGCATTAAGTACATTCTCCAGTGCATCGGGGGTATGGGCATAATCGACAATAGCAGTCACGCCTTCTTCTGAACGAATGGGTTCCAGACGGCCTGCTACACTCTTCAATGTGCTGAGTACCACGAGGATATCCTCTGGCTTCTTGCCCAACATAATTGCAGCACCATAGACGGCTAACAGGTTGGAGACATTAAACTTACCGATGAATTGTACGCCAACTTCCTGACCATTGATATCCAGGTACATACCTTCGAAATGGCACTCAATGATGCGAGCACGGAAGTCGGCCATGCGCTGTACGGAATACGTCTTCACCTGTGCTTTACAGTTCTGTACCATCACACTGCCGTTTTTGTCGTCGGCATTAGTAATGGCGAAAGCATCCTTTGACAGTCCATCGAAGAAAGCCTTCTTGGCATCACGATAGTTCTCAAAGGTCTTATGATAGTCCAGATGGTCGCGTGTCAGATTCGTAAACAGACCACCTGCAAACTTCAAACCGCCAATGCGTTGCTGGGCAATGGCGTGGCTGGAGCACTCCATAAAGGCATATTCACAACCTGCCTCTACCATCTGGTGTAGCAACTTGTTCAGTTCAATAGGGTCGGGGGTAGTATGGTCGGCAGGGATTGCCTCGCCCTCGATGTAGTTGCACACTGTAGAGAGCAGACCGCACTTGTGGCCGAATTTACGGAACATATTATATAATAAGGTGGCGATGGTTGTCTTACCATTTGTACCTGTAACACCCACCAGCTTCAAATGTTGTGAGGGCTCGCCATAGAACACAGTAGCCACAGGACCTACAGCCGCCTCTGTTGAAGCGACCTGCACATAGGTGATGTTCTCAGCGCTTTCCGCGCTAAAACCCTCGGGCAGGTCCTCGCACAGCACAGCCACAGCTCCCAGCTCCAATGCTTTGGGGATAAAGCGGTGGCCATCCGTCTGTGTGCCTTTGATAGCCACAAAGAGATGTCCCTTCTCAATCTTGCGTGAATCGATGTTCACACCAGTGATGTCTACTTCAGCATTACCAACGATGGCAATAGGCTTAACGTACTTCAGCAGTTCACTTAATTTCATATACCTTATTATATTATATAGTGTTTTTATTCTAATGTTAACATGCACTCGCCATTCTTGACAACGGCACTTCCAGCAGGAAGACTCTGGTGCTTCACCTTGCCGCGACCATGCAGCTTAACACGCAAACCATAGGTTTCCAGCAGATAGACGGCATCCTTGGCGCCCATCCCTGTTACATCAGGAACCGCTGTGTTACTGATCTTGGTCTTCGACAGAGCCACACCATCGTGACGACGCTCTACAGTACCCCAGATGGGATTACCATTCGAGTAGCTGCCACTCCAGTGTTTATTGGTTTTGATACCCAGATCAGAAAGAACCTGACTCGCAGCAATGATATTACCGTTCTTTACATCAGGAATGACAACAGAACGCTCATCGTGGGCATCATCGACACGCATCTTCAAATGACGGGCCATCACTCCTTCAGCAATATGATGGAAAACGACACCGCTCATACCGCCACCTGAAGCCGGCAGGCCAGTCTTCTTGATGCAGACGATACACGTATAGCGAGGATCGTCGGCAGGGAAGTAGCCGGAGAACGACAGCCAGTAGCGGGTAACACCTGAATGGTAACTACCATGCTGGTCGGCAACCTGTGCAGTACCTGTCTTTCCTGCAACCTTAAACAATGGTGAACCGGCTTTTCGTCCCAAACCTTGGCTGACTACATGTTCCAGAATGGTCTGCATGGTCTTGATAGCCTGTGGTTTGGCAATACGCTCCTTGATAACCTCTGGTTCAAACTCAGCAATGGTCTCACCATTCTTGACAATCTTCTTAACGAAGCGTGGACGCATCATCTTACCATTGTTGGCAATAGCATTATAGAACGTTACCGTGTTGATAGGTGCAATCTGCGTCTCATAACCGATAGACATCCAGGGTAGGGCAGTCTTGCTCCAGTTCTCATACTGGCCGCGCTTATTCTTATGAGGCATGCGGATGCGAGGAGGCAGATAACCCACCAATGGCAGTTTCAAGTCTTCATGGATACCCACGCGGTAGAGTCCCTTTACGTAGCGCTCTGGGTCCTTACCGTAGAATTTGTCTATCACATGACTGACGCCAATGTTCGAACTGACCTCCAGCGTGCGGGCTACATTGATATCGCCATAACCACCACGTCGCCAGTTATGGTCTTTCATCCAACGGCCATGCATCTCCTGAACACCACTACCAGTATGGATGACATAGCTGGTGTCCACGACTGCATCGTCCAGCGCTACCAGGAATGAGGCCACCTTGAATACTGAACCAGGCTCACAGCGATAGCTGATAGCACTATTTACGGCCTCTGCATATTGGTAGTTTTCTGGGCTGTCACCCATGCGCATCATGTTGACGATGGCCTTCACGTCACCTGTCTTCACCTCCATGAGGATAGCGACACCCATCTCGCCGTTGACGAGTTTCAGCTCGTCTATCAATGCGCGTTCAGCAATATCCTGCATGTTGACATCGATAGTGGTGACGATATCGGCACCGTCAATAGGCAGCATGACAGGAATATTCATATACTTGTTCAGGACCTTACGACGACCCGTAATACCTGGCGTACCACGCAGGATGGAGTCATACGACATCTCCAGACCGAAGTAAGCGGAGTCTTTGGCACCGAACAGACCGCCAATGGTACGCTTGGCCAGCGAACCGAAGGGACGGTTACGCGAGTTGTAAATCTCCTCGGTAAAGCCGCTCTTGTTCTTCGACATATTGAAGAAGGGAAGTTGCTTCACTTCCATATAGGTGTTGTAGTCGATGCGTTTCGGCCAGATATTCCACCAGCGGGAGCCCATCTTCTGCTGACCACTTTTCTTGTCATATACCATCTTGTGACGACCTTCCTCCAAATGGGCCTTGAACTCCTCAGCCGTACGCGTGGGGAAAATACGGTGCAGACCTTCACAGACAGAATCTACCTTATCCAGCCACAACGAATCATTCTCAAAGGCTGAAGCCTGGAAGTCCATGAAGATTTTATATTCTGGTATGGAGCTGGCCATCAACTGACCATCACTACTGAGGATATTGCCGCGGTTGGGCTTCACCACCACACTATCTCGCTTCAGACGACCAGCCACCTCCGTCCAATACTGTTTTTGAGCAGTCATGATATAGAAGGCCTTGCCAACGACGGCAATACCAACAAGTGTCAGCACCAAGGCAATAGCCATATAGCGCGGCATTACTTTATCATTGTCAAACTTGCTCATTCTGGTACTTCTATTATATAGGGGGGCTGGTCTGCCTGGTGGAGCAGTGAGTCCTTGTTTTGTTTCAATATCTCTAATACGTGGCTTTCGCGACACTTCTCTGTCAGTCTGCTCGATGAGCTCAGTGCTCTGAACTTGGCATCCTTCAACTGTTGTTCCATCTTGTCAATGGTTAGCATGTCTTGCTGACATTGATAGCGGAAGGCTACATAGACCGTCGAGAAGGCCACAATCAGTACGAACAGCCAGATTTGTGAACGCACCATCTCCGAAGTCAGCAGGTCGCCACCAAGGATGGTACGCAGATTCAGTTGTGAAGAAGGTTTAGGGTCTTCCTCACTCACCGTTTCTTTAATCTTCTTCAGCGCCTCTTTGAGGTCGTGCTCTCCCTGGCTTTTCTCATTAGCCATTGTCGATGCACTCTCCTCTTGGATTCGCTCTTCTTGTATCTGTTCGTCAGTCATGTTCTTCTGTTAAATTCTTTCAGCTATACGGAGCTTGGCACTGCGACTGCGTGGATTTTCTGCCTGCTCTTGTTCATTAGGCACTATCACCTTATTGCTGGTGGCCTTGAAGGGTGACAGGAAACGTCCGAAAAAATCCTGCTCCACTTTGCCCTCTGTATTACCTGCTTTTATCACGTTTTTTACGAGACGATCTTCCAGTGAGTGATAGGTGATAACACTCAGTCGTCCGCCTTTTCTTAGCAGGTGAGTAGCACCTTTTAGCATCTCGCGCAGGGCATCCATCTCGTGGTTCACCTCAATGCGTAACGCCTGATAGATTTTTGCCATATCTTTCTTCCACAGGCCATTCGTATTGTCAACATCTATGCCAAGTACTTTTAGTAGCTGGCCAGTAGTCTCTATACGTGCCTGTTGGCGTGCTTTCACGATGGTTTTTGCTATACGGCGTGCGTCTTTCAACTCTCCATAGAGGTAGAATACATCAGCCAACTGCTCTTCGCTATAGTCGTTCAGTATCTCAGCGGCAGTCTTGCCGGCACGGTTGTTCATACGCATATCCAATGGAGCATCGAAACGGAAGGAGAATCCGCGGGTCTCATCATCGAAATGGTGACTCGACACGCCCAAGTCGGCCAACAGCCCGTCAATATGGTCCACTCCGTAATACTGCATCCAGTTCTCTATATACCTAAAGTTGCTGCGTACGAAGGTGAATCTGTTGTCATTAACGATATTCTTTTCGGCATCGGCATCCTGGTCAAAGCTATACAGGTGGCCTTTGCTTCCCAATCGTGAGAGGATTTCCTTGGAATGACCGCCTCCACCGAAGGTTACATCCACATAAATGCCGTCGGACTGGATGTCCAGTCCGTCAACGCTCTCCTTCAAGAGCACAGGTACGTGATATGTCTCAGTGTCAACAATCATTTCTCACTCTTCATTCTTCATTTCCACCATCAGTTCTTCCAGCGTCTCGCCGAAATCTTCTGGGTTCATCTGATTTTTCTCAGCCTGCTGGCAACTCCATATTTCTATGGTGTCGCCCATACCCACGAACTTGATGTCCTGCTCAATGTCGGCCATGCGCAGATAACGCTTAGGCACCAGGAATCTGCCGTTGCCGTCGAGTGTCAGCACTTCCACTTCGCTGACAAACTGGCGGAACACCTGCTGGTGTTGCTTGTTCCAACGGTTCAGTCGCTGGCGCAAAGCATCCATCTGTTCGTTCCATACGCTTTCAGGGTACAGGACTAAGCAAGGCTGGAATACATCCTTGCGTAATACCAGACGCAGACTTTGGTCTGCGTAAGCCGTGCCATTACTGCTAGCTGTCTGCAGTATCTTGCGGAATACTGCGGGCAGGAAGGCGCGTCCTTTAGCGTCCATCTTGGCTTCTATATTACCTAAAAATCGCATGCGTACTTATATAAAAACTAGTTTCGGATGCAAAGGTAAACATTTTCCTCCACATTTCCCCACATTTCCCCACTTTTTTGAGTGAAAAGATGCAAAAGATTCCTTATTTGCGCAAATTTTCTTTAAAAGTGCAATTATTAGAACATTTTTCCGTATATTTGCATGCCGTTAGGGCAAATAGAGAGAAATGGGACAGATTACAGAGAAGACTATTGACATTGATAGCATTCTGAAAAACAAGATGGGGGCCAAGGCAAAATGGGTGCCCCGTCCGTTGGTGGCATGGCTTAAACGCATTGCTCACCAAGATCAAGTGAATGCTTTCCTCTGGGAGTCTCGCGACAAAGTAGGAACCCCTTGGTTAGAGGCTTGTGTCGACTATTTACAGATGACGCTTGAGGTAGAGGGAATGGAAAATCTGCCCGATCCTGCAGACGGTCGTCTCTATACTTTTGTGTCCAATCATCCACTGGGTGGTGAGGACGGAGTGGCACTGGGTGCCCTTATCGGTCGCCACTACGATTCTCGTTTCCGCTATTTGGTCAACGACCTGTTGATGTACCTTCCAGGGTTGGCGCCACTTTGTATTCCCATCAACAAGACAGGTAAGGCCAGTCGCAACTTCCCCGCGATGGTGGAGGCTGGTTTCCAGAGCGACAACCACATGCTGATGTTCCCTGCTGGTCTTTGTTCCCGTCGTCACGATGGTGTGATTCGTGATATCCCATGGAAGAAGACGTTCATAGCGAAGAGCGTAGAATACCAGCGCGACGTGGTTCCTATCCACTTCGGTGGTCAGAACTCCAGCTTCTTCTATCGCTTGGCCAATTTCTCCGACCGTTTCCTGCCATTCAACTTGGCCATGCTGTTTTTGGTCGATGAAATGTATAAAAACGTAGGGAAAACGTTCCGCGTGGCCATTGGCAAACCTATCCCCTGGCAGACCTTTGACAAGAGCAAAAGTCCGATGGAATGGGCAAATTATGTACAAGATATCGTCTATTCTCTCTAAATATTAAAACTCTAAACTCTCATATAATGGAACAACCGATTATCCAGCCCATTCCCAAGGAAGTGCTCAAAAGTGAGCTTACTCCTGACAAACAGTTGCGAATGACCAACAAAAGCAACAACGAAATCTACGTCATTACGGCACATAATGCACCCAACGTAATGCAGGAGATTGGCCGATTGCGCGAGATAGCGTTCCGCGAGGCTGGCGGTGGTACTGGCAAGGAGGTCGATATTGACGAGTTCGATATCTGCGAGAACTGCTATAAGCAACTCATCGTCTGGAATCCTGACGAAGAGGAGATTATTGGCGGTTATCGCTATTTGGCAGGAACGGATTGGCAATACGACGATAAAGGACAGCCCATATTAGCAACTAGTCACATGTTCCACTTTTCTGAGAAGTTTATCAAGGATTATGCGCCATGGACCATCGAACTCGGACGTTCTTTCGTCTCTCTGCCTTACCAGAGTTCACGAATGGGGGCCAAGAGTTTGTTTGCACTCGACAATCTGTGGGATGGACTTGGTGCACTGACAGTTATCAAACCCAACGTAAAATACTACTTTGGCAAGATGACGATGTACCCCAGCTATATCCGTAAGGGACGTGATATGATTCTCTACTTCCTCAAGATGTATTTTGACGATAAGGAGAACCTGATTATCCCGATGAAACCGCTGGAATTAGAAACAGATGTTGCTGAATTGGCGGCACTTTTCTGTGGCAATAACTTCAAGGAAGATTATAAGATTCTTAATAGTGAAATCCGTAAGTTAGGCTATAACATTCCGCCGTTGGTCAATGCCTACATGGGATTGTCGCCCACGATGAAGCTCTTCGGAACTGCCATCAACTATGGATTTGGAGATGTTGAAGAGACAGGCATCCTGATTGCCATTGACGAAATCTTTGAAGAGAAACGAAAGCGCCACATCGATACGTTCATCCAGAAGCATCGTGATGAACTGGAGTTAACCTCCGGCGCCAATAATATCATATATAAAAAGAAAGATTGATAAATATAAATAGAAAGATTGATTAGGATGAATAAATTTTATAAAGTCGCTGGTCATACCTTCTCTGTGGAGTTGCCAGAAGGAACGGCTCTTCTCGATAAAATGGGCCAATATGAGCCTTTTTCCGTAGAAGAAGCCTCTGAGGTGGTATTCTCTGTTCGAGTGGTAGGCAAGGACGAGTTCCCACAGACTGACGATATTGTTACTGAAATGAATCAGGATGATGACGGCTCTCAGATTTTGGCAGGCCGTCTCCATGAACAGCCCTATTTTGAGTTCCAGCTGTGGGGTCGCTGTGCAGCCCGTATGGTCACAGATGCCCATTATCACCATGCTGACGTTCTGTTGGTTGACGAACCATTGTTTGGCATCAATAATGCCCTGATGGTGATGTATGCCCTGTCAACAGCCAATCTGCAGACGGCGCTGTTCCATTCCTCTGTTGTCAGTTGTGCAGGCTATGGCTATATGTTCTTAGGTAAGAGTGGTACAGGTAAGAGCACTCATTCCAGTCTGTGGCTAAAGCATATCGATGGCACTGAACTGATCAACGACGACAACCCCGTAGTACGCAGAATGCCCGATGGATTCTATGTTTTTGGCTCTCCTTGGAGTGGTAAGACACCTTGCTATCGCAATGTCAGCTATCCTTTGGGCGCTGTAGTTCAGCTGAGTCAGGCACCCTATAATAAGATACAGCGTTTAAGACCGTTGGCCGCTTATGCCGCTTTGGTGCCGTCTATCTCTGGCAAGCGCTGGGACAAGCAAGTTGCTGAAGGATTACATCAGACAGAGGATATGATGGCGAGCGAGGTGGCAGTCTGGCATCTGGAATGTTTGCCCGATGAGGCTGCTGCCCATACCTCTCACGACGCTATTGCAAAATCCTAAATGACGAGTGCTCATGGCAAGTGACAACGAAATCATCCAAAGTGCTGTCAAACTGGTTAATGAGGGCCTACGCGTCACCTTTCCCGTGAAAGGCTACAGCATGCTTCCCTTCATTATCGGTGGTAAGGAGAGTGTTGACCTGGTTAAACCGGAAGGTCTGAAGGTGGGCCATGTCGTGTTGGCATGGGTCGAAGATTCCCGCTATGTAGTACATCGTATCGTTAGCATCGATGGTGAGAAAGTGGTGCTGATGGGTGATGGTAATATCGCTGGTGTAGAGCACTGCCTGCTTAGCGACGTAGCCGCATTGGCCATTAATGTAGTCACACCGAAGGGCAAGCACCACGACCTCTATGCTCCTTGGCGTATCAAGGCCAGCCGGCTGTGGTGTCGTCTGTTGCCTGTCCGTCGTTGGATTTTGGCCATCTATCGTAGGACGTGGCTGAAGATAATCTCGTAATGTCGTTATAACGTTATCTCGAAATAATTAATTTAGAAATAAGGAAAAATGAAACAAAAAGAAGGATTTGTTCTTCGCACCGTTTGTGGTGAACACGTTATTGTAGGCGAAGGACTCGGAACCATTGACTTTGGTAAGCTTATCAGTCTCAACGAGACAGCAGCATGGATATGGAAAAAGGCCGGTGAAATGGGCGATTTTGATGTTGACTCGCTGGCTAAGGCGCTTTGCGAAGAGTATGATGTCGACGCTCAGCAGGCCTATGATGACGTGACTAAGATTGTCAATCAGTGGAAAGAGTTAGGCATTGTGGAAGGCTGATTGCTAACTGCTAATAGCCCAATGGCATGAAGTACGTTGCTTGGATCATACAGAACATGGCGGGTATCAGATGGAACACGCTGATACGTGTCGTGGTAGGCATTACGCAAGTGGTGCTGGGACTTGTCATGATATGGTTCAGCAAGCAGTTTATTGATGTCACCATCCGTACTGGCTCCAATCAGGAGGTCATCATGATGGTGGCGTTGTTAGTCTCGCTGGTTGTAACGGGCATTCTTTTGCGTCAGTTATACTATTATATGACGACCAAAGCCAATACATTCCAGTCGAACAGCATCCGCCTGCATGTGTTCAGCAGTCTGTTCCGTCGTCAGATGTACGAAGACCAGCTGCATTCTGGCGATGTTACTTCACGACTCTCCAAGGACATTGACACGGTGGCTGATGTCACCACCTCTTTGCTTCCGCAGTTCATCGTGACGGGTGTGCAGCTTACGGGCGCTTTCCTGCTCATGTACTCTATGGACCGCCGCTTGTCATTAGCGTTGTTGATTATTACGCCGTTTGTTGTGGGCTTTGGCAAGCTCTTTGCCCACCGCCTGCGTAATATGACGCTTGACATTCGTCAGCAGGAGAGCACCATCCAGATGCAGGTACAGGAAGGCATGGAACATAACGCCGTTCTGCGCTCGCTGGGTAGTGAGCAATGGGTGACAGACCGTCTCAGTGACATGCAGGACCAACTGATGGGGCGTGTTCTGCGCCGTACGCGTTTTACCGTCGTCACACGTCTGATGTTGGCTTTCACGTTCAGCCTGGGCTATCTCATGGCGTTTGTCTGGGGTGGCTTGCAGTTGCGTGCTGGCGTTATCACCTTTGGTGTAATGACGTCATTTCTTCAATTGGTGGGACAGATTCAGCACCCTATCCTCAATATGCTTAACATGATGCCCCAGTTTTTCTATGCGATGGCAAGCATCGACCGCTTGAATGAACTGACGACGGCTCCAGAACAGGTAAGTACTACCGATGCTCAACAGTTAGCAGGGCCTGTGGGAGTTGTGGCTCGCGATGTCAGTTTTACCTATGCTTCTGGCGATCGGGCTGTACTTAGCCATTTCTCTCACGACTTCCGTCCAGGCAGTAAGACAGCTATCATGGGAGCTACAGGCATCGGCAAGACCACCTTGTTCCGCTTGATGCTTGCATTCATCAAGCCAGATTCCGGTGAAATCGCTGTTTTTTGCAATGATAAGACGCTGTTGCCTGTTGACGAACATACTCGAAAATACTTCGTTTTCGTGCCTCAAGGCAACACGCTGATGAGCGGCTCTGTGCGTTACAATCTGCAGTTGGCACGTCCGGAGGCTACTGATGAGGAGCTGCGTCAGGTGCTGCATGTAGCTATGGCCGATTTCGTTTATAGCCTTCCTAATGGCATTGACACCTTGTTGGGTGAGCGTGGCGTCGGCCTCAGTGAAGGTCAGGCTCAGCGCATTGCCATTGCTCGTGGTTTGTTGCGCCCAGGTGGTATTATGCTTCTCGATGAAATCAGTTCTTCACTTGATGAACAGACGGAGCACGAGCTCTTCAGTCGCATCTTCGACTACTGTCACGACAAGACCATGATTTTTATTACCCATCGTCCAGCCGTCAGTCTTCTTTGCGACGATGTCATCCGCCTGCAGGAATTGTAACTGTCAACGCCGACGTTTATTTAACTGTCAGCGTCTGTGACAGCGTGTCGTCGCTATTGCCACCAATCATGATGTCGAAACGCCCTGTTTCGAGGACGGGTTCTCCCTGACTGTTCATGTACTGCAAGTGCTCACGGTCTATGCAGAACGTGACGCGTTGCTGTTCGCCAGCCTTCAGGTGGATGCGCTGGAAACCACGCAGTTCCTTGACGGGACGTGCAATGGTGGATGCCTGCTGGTGGATATAGAGCTGTACCACCTCGTCGCCCTCGCGCTGACCCGTATTCTTCACCACGACGCTGGCCTCGACGGAACCGTCAGCCTGCATGGTGGTGTTGCTCAGCGACAGGTCGCTATAGCTGAAGGTGGTATAGGTCAGACCATAGCCGAAGGGGTAGAGTGGGTCGTTGCGCACCTCCAGATAGTTGCTGGCATACTTGCGATACTTATTGAAGCCCTTCTCGACAGGACGCCCCGTGTTCAGGTGGTTATAATAAAGAGGAACCTGTCCCAGTGCCTGTGGCATAGTGACCGTGAGGCGTCCGCTGGGAGCAGCATCGCCGAAGAGCACGTCGGCAATGGCGTCGCCAGCCTCAGAACCTGCAAACCATACGTTCATAATGGCGTCAACGTGCTCCTGTTCCCAGGTAAGCACAGTGGGACGACCAGAGAAGTTCAGCAGTACGATGGGCTTGCCAATCTTGACCAGTTCCTCCAGCAGTTCGCGCTGGGCATCAGGCATCTCCAGTGTAGCACGGCTCGACGACTCGCCACTGAAGTCTGCACACTCGCCCATAGCACAGACGATGACGTCGGCCTTCTTGGCAATAGCCAGCGCCTCAGCCTTCGCTTTGGCGGCATCCACACGGGGAATGGTCTTGCCAAACTCAGCAGCTTGCTGCAGGTCGGCATCGTGCGTCAGGTTACAGCCCTGCGCATAGAGTAATTTACTATTTGACGATTTACTATTTGACAATTTCCGCTCCAGCGCCTCCTTGATGGTAGCATAGCGCTCTGGCGTATAGGCCACGCACCAGGTGCCCGCAATGTTTGCACGGTCGTTGGCCAATGGACCTATCAGGGCGATGGTGGTGTTGGGGCTGAGTGGAAGAAGCGCCTTACCAGCGGCTGAACCGCTGGGCGCAGCATTCTTCAGCAGTACGAAGGTCTCGGTGGCTATGCGACGCGAGGCGGCGCGGTTTTCAGCGGTATAGATGTCCTTAGCGCGACGCTTGCTGTCGAGATAGCGGTAGGGGTTGTCAAAGAGTCCCAGCTTCCACTTCGCCTCCAGCACGCGGCGACAAGCCTGGTCGATGTCGGCCATTGTGACGGTACCGTCTTGCAGCGATTGAGCCAGCGTGCCCACAAAGCCGTTGGCGCACATGTCCATATCGGTGCCCGCCTTCAGCGCTTTGGCAGAGTTGCTCTTCAGGTCGCCAAAACCCCAGATGCCCATCTCGTTGATGGAGCCGTAGTCAGTGACCACAAAGCCGTCAAACTTCCATTGGTCGCGCAACACCTCGGTGAGGAGCCAGTGGTTGGCTGTGGCATGCTGTCCGTCAACGATGTTGAATGACGACATGAACGAGCCTGCACCAGCCTCTGCGGCAGCTTTATAGGGCGGCAGGTACTGGTTATACATGCGCAGTCTGCTCATGTCAACGGTGTTATAGTCGCGGCCAGCCTCTGAGGCACCATACAGGGCATAGTGCTTCACGCAAGCCATGGCGTGCTGAGTTGAAAGTTGAGAGTTGATAGTTGAAAGTGGACCCTGATAGCCACGAACGTAGGCACGGGCTATCTCACTGCCCAGGTAAGGATCCTCGCCGCCACCTTCAGCGATGCGTCCCCAGCGTGCATCGACACAGATATCGACCATCGGTGAGTAGAACCAGTTGATGCCGTCTGCCGTAGCCTCCAGCGCCGAAATGCGAGCCATCTGCTCGATAGCCTGCAAATCCCACGAGCACGACAGCGCCAGGGGGATGGGAAAGATGGTCTCGTAGCCGTGGATGACGTCCATACCCACGATGAGCGGTATGCCCAGTCGCGACTTCTTGACGGCAATATCCTGCAGGGCACGAATCTTCTCAACGCCCTTCAGGTTGAAGATGCCGCCCAGCTGTCCGCTGGCGATGCGCTGTCCCACCTGGGTGTCAACCGTTCCACCCGTGACAATCTCGTCGCTGGCAGGTACCAGGTTGAGTTGTCCTAACTTCTCTTCCACCGTCATCTTCGACAGAAGGTTGTCGACGAACTGACGCATCTCCGTGGTTTGTGCCTGCAGCATCTGGCATGCTATCAGACAGCATAGCAATAGTCCTTTTCTCATGATATGCCGATAATGTGTAATGGGGTTATTTGTTTTTATGCCACAAAGATACACATTATCTTTTAAATCTGCAAGTAATCTCATCAAAATATAATTCATTGATAATCGCCTGCCACAATAATTAATGCGACAGGCGAATTTTTAAAACAATGGGCCGTGGCCCATACATGATGTGGTCGTGAGCGCCGTAATGGCGGCGGTGGCGCAAGGTCTCGTTCTCCTCCCTTAGCCTTTCGTTCTCGGCAATCACCTCCGTCACAGCATCCATAGCATGGAAGAATCCGTCCATCAACTCAGCCTTTTCCATCATTTGCTCGCGTTCCCGTTCGAGCACACGACGCGCATCGCGCGCCGCCTCCTTCATTTCTTCAGCATTCCATTGTCGTTTCATGGTGTTTCTCTTTTCTTTTTAGTTATACATTACTTGTTGCTAGGGCATAGCATCCTGCCTTCGCAAATCCGTTTGCAAAAATAACAGTAGGGTGTCCCAAAAGTCAGGACACCCTACTATATTTTAAGTTCTTTTAAGAAATGAGGTACTGCTTGGTATGCTTCAGTTCTCTCTAATCTGTCTTGATAACCGAACCAGTTCCCTTCTTGTTACCTCCCTTATCCGTCAATTTCTTCTGCTCTCGTTCAAACTGTTCCAGGAAATGGATTTCAACTGGTGTCAATTCATTCTTTGTTCTTTCTTTGAACTTATCGTATTCCGCATCGGCCTTTTCCTTAGCCAACTTGGCAGAAATACTGCCAGCATGCGAAAGAAGTTCTTTGTCTGAAAGTCGCAGGAAGTCATCGAGTTTGTCTATCCAGTCGTGCATATACATCGGCTTGTGGTCTTTTGCACGCAGTTCTGCATAGTCAATATAAAGGTTCACAATGCGGTTCAGCGTGTCTATCTCATCCTCGTTCAGATAGTTTTTGGCATATTCTGCATCCGAACGCTTAGGCATCATTCCCGTCCAGGTGGTCAGTCCCATAAAGTCCTTGGCGGCATCTGCACGGTTATATATTATCTCTGCTGCCGTATGCCCATGAACCGCATAATGCATTTTGTTTTGGACTGTGGCAAAGAACTGCTTGGTCATCTCCACCCGTGGGTCATAGTCGATGCTGAGGGCATATATCTCGAGTACCTTGCGGTAGAATATCTTTTCAGATGAACGAATGTCACGAATGCGGGCCAACAGCTCATCGAAATAGTTTCCGCGACCAGCGTTCTTCAGCAACTCATCGTTCAGGACGAATCCTTTTTTGATATATTCTTTTAGAACAGCGGTTGCCCACTGACGGAACTGCACGCCACGATATGAATGTACGCGATAGCCCACACTGATAATCATGTCGAGGTTATAATAATCGACTTCATGTGTCTGCGTTTTGCCTTCAATCGCACCATGTTGAGTGGTAGTTGCGTATTTTGCAACAACCACTTCCTTGTTTAGTTCTCCCTCTTCAAACACATTCTTAATGTGCCTGGAGATGGTCGATTTGTTACGTTGAAACAATTCTGCCATCTGATCAAGGCTGAGCCACACCGTCTCGTCGTGCAGCCTCACCTCAACGCGTGACTCGCCGTCTGGAGTCTGATACAATAGTATTTGTCCTTTATCTTCTGCCATATTCATATATTTCGTTTGCAAAGATACGATTAAGCGAGCAAAACACCAAATTATTCGACTTCATTTTAATTTGAATAGTGTTTACCTGCGTGGTTTACGCCTTTCACATACTCACTTGCCAGGCTGCCAACGGCGGCCAGAATTACAAACAGGAAAAATGCACCTTCCATAATCGTCTTGTTTTAAGTTAAACTTCGAATTATGGGTGCAAAATAAACGAGAGGGTGTCCCAAAAGTCAGGACACCCCCATAAGTTTTAATAATTTTTAAGCATTTCGGCTATCATTTGCCGCATTTTCTCGCGTAAATCCTGCGGCTGGAGCACTTCGATGCCGTCGCTGTGGCGCAACAGCTCACCCAGAAAATCGCTGGTCGGACGGATATCGAAGGAGAAGTCGGTGTAGTCGGGGGTGGATTCGAGTTCACGCTGTGAGGGGTGCAGGGGCAGCGTGCGCAGGTAGTTGGCCATCCACTTGTGGGCACGGACGACGACGTGGGCCATCGGCGTATTGTCGGTCAGCACGCCAAAGTATTCTGAGAAGTACGCCTGCGCTGAGAAGTCAACAGGCATCTCAAAGACGTTGTCAGTCAGTTCCAGCATCGTCACGCGGTCCAGAGCATAGATGCGCATCTGCCCCTCGTCGTTAAGTGCCAGCAGATACCAGCGCTGACGGAACAGCTTCAGGGCATAGGGGCAGACCACCCGCTCGTAGCCCTCGGCCTCGAACTTCTTGTAGCCGATGTGCAGGCGGTGGTTGGTCTTGATGGCGCGGATTATAATGTCAAGGAACTGCTCGCCGACAGGTGCATTCTCCAGCACCAGACGCTCCTTCACGGCAGCACTATCTGCCAGCATGCCATGTACGGTGAGCGTGGAGAATAGCCAGCTCTCAATGCTGTCGTCGTCAATCACCTCTTTGTTGCTGATGAAATATTTATAGGTACGTGGCTCGCAGTCGATGACGATGCCAAACATATCCTGAATGGCGTCGCGGTGGCGGTTGAACGACGAGCGCTGCAGCGGATTGCCGTCGGCTACACGATAGGCAATCCACTTCTGGTTCAGTTCTTCGAGGGTCAACTTGCCATAGGCCCTGAGTGTATTGATAATCCAGATGTACTGGTGAAATATCTGCGCTGGTTTCATGACTGCAAAGATACAGTTTTTTTCCTTAGCAATCTCTTTTTACGTGAAGTCTTAGACTTTTTTAGCGATTACGCGCGCGCACCTTATTATAAGAATCGGTTACCACTTCATTGAAATGCACCTTGCCCCAGGCTATCAGAGCCGTGAGCGCTGGCATTTGATTTTGCCGCAAGGACAGTGCAAACCGATTGCAACACCACGCTTGTCCGCTTCAACCGCGATTATCCCCAGCTGACTACACAAGGCATCAGCCGATACGTGGCTTTCTCCGAAGGCGTGGAGCAAATAGTCATGTGACAAATTTCTTAGTGGAGCTTGATTACGATCATTTTATTTGGCCTAAAATGGCCGAAAAAAGCAACATGGAAAATCTTGGTGATTTATCCATGCTGCTTATTTTCAATTAGTTATGCTTTTCTAAGCCGAATTGAATGATCAATACTCGTCCTCGTTGAAATGTAGCGACGTTGTTGAAAACCAAGCAGTTGTACTACCCACTTCATTTATTGATCGTTGTATTTGGACGTAAAAGTCCGTAAATAGTCATACAGCATCATCGTTACATAATTCTTCGAGTCTTTTGAGGATCTGAGAATGCATATATCCCCGTCTCATATCCGACCCTGCCTAATGCAATCCATTTATTAATACCTTCCACTTCGGACCAAGCAGTAAATTTACGCTGTATGTCTCTTGCACTCATGCGTGCTTCTGGTGAACGTCTCCATACTGCAATTGGTATCAAGATATTATTTGCAAAAGTATCTGCCATACGCTCTTCTGGACTCTCTTTACTATAGTTCTCAACATTTAAGTGTGGCTCTTCTGGGCTTGTTTCAAGATGTCCAAGTTCGTGTAGAACATTAAATGCAAAACTGTCAATTCTGTTATAACGATTTGTTACAATGATACAAGGAATACCATCTTCTATATATGAATATCCATCAATTTTTGTATGCTCAACCTTTGTTTTGCATTCTACAAACTTGATTCCATATTCACTACAGAGTCTTGTCACTCTTTCAATTGTGTTTATATTCTCCGTAAAAACAGAATTCAACTTTTGAGCTAACTCATTATTTAAAGTCGGATTATATGTTCCAGAGACTTTAGTGTTTCGCGCTATATCTCTCGCTAATAGCACCCATGTATTAACCATTCTTTCATCAACATCACTTTTGTCGGATCTACGGAAATTGCCGTTAGCGAAAGCAACTTGCATCTCTGCTGCAGAATTTGACTTGCAATGAGACTTTATTCCTTCTAGTTGTCTTGTAAATGTAAGAGTTATAAGTCCAAATGCCTTTAAAAGTAAATGCAAATCAACAACCTTATTATATTCTTCAAGTTCATTTGCAGCCTTCTGTTCCTCAATTCCACGCTGGCGGATAGACTCCAAATCACATTCATATTGTGACTGAGCTGCCATCAATACCTTTGCAGGCAAACTAATGGCACTCTCAATCTTAACGGCAAGTTCTGCCGTCAATGCACGCTTTCCACCAAGCACTTCGCTCAAGTGAGATGCCTGAACGCCAAGCATCTTAGCGAATTCCTTCTGACTAATTCCGCGTTCTTCAAGTTCTGGCTTAATCATCATTCCTGGATGTACAGCCATGAACGGTACGGGATTCTCATTTCTTGTTGCCATAGTGAGTATCATCTAAACATAAAACTGTAATTCTGATTCCGCCATCAAACTCGCGGAAAAGTATCCGCTCCACCATTCCATTTATAACTCTGATGGAACTAAGGCCATTTGTTCCAGATAGTTGCTCATAGTGGAGGAAAGAGATAGAACGAAGGTCGCAGGCACAATCTACTGTTCGTAAGTAAGTATAAGCAGTGGCGAGGGCTTTCATAAACTTTGCGTTTCGAGTATACTTCTTGTATTTGCTATTGCGACCCGTAGTTATCAATTCTTCTAAATCCTTATCATCGAAGACTATTGTCATCATAATCTTTCATAATTTGGGTGCAAAGGTATAAAATAATTCCCAAATTCGGGAATTATTTGCCACTTTTCTTTTCTTTCTTGACATTTTTTATATTGTGTGGGAGCACACGAGAATTATTTTTATAGCATTATACTTCCTCATCATAAAAGATGATACTCATCTTCTTTACAATCCTTGGAGGATAAAAAGGAAAAGCGGCCAGACATGTATGTTGTAACATAATCTGGCCGCGATATACATATTCCTTAATTGAGTATGTTTCCGAGACTTTAGAAAAGACTCTCAGAAACTGGAGACTCGTCTATTATCTCTATGTTTTTATTGTTTCTGTATTTGACTTTTGCATACTCCAATGCTTTCACATAAGTTGAGAAACCATATCCTTGCGCATCGTCCAAAATGAAATTCATATCAGCATTCATGATAATAAAACGATTATTATACGCTGGACTTATATCAATTTTTACTTTCATATTTCCAATATTTTTTTCTTTTTATACTCATTAGTGTCCCGTTAAAATGGGACGAGTTTAAATATTAATCAAATAGCCCCGG
>R23__coassemble_63_pt1 | contig 73482 bp, 63 predicted proteins | sample R23__metabat2_high_PE_030 | metagenome-assembled genome bin R23 | reverse complement strand
TTTATATCAATTTCGCAAGCGAAACAGCCGATAATTTCATGATAATCTACAAAAGCAATCAGAGGGACAGCTGATGAGGCAAGGAGATTCCTGTGTTCTACAGAATTACCAATGCCAAGGTGCCATCATCGAGCATGACCTCAAAGCGGACAACAATATAAAAAATATTTACAAAAGCATGTGCTTCATAAAATGTCCTCCCCATCTTTTTTCTCCAACGTATTGGAAACCGACAGAAGAGTAGAGCGCTTCACCATTGGGATTATCAGTGTCAACCAGAAGGCCAACATGTGGCAACCCATATTGACCTGCCCTCTCTTTAGTTGCTAAAAGTAAAGCTCTTGCAATTCCTTGACGGCGGTAGTCTGGCAGAACGGCCAGCGAGTCGAGATAGAGTTCTCCAGCCTGTGTCTCATCCTCCATACCTGAGTGATCCTTGCCGAGATATTCTTTGGCAGCCTCGATGAAAGCCAGACGTAATTCGCGAAGTTTGCCACCATCATAACTTACGGAAACGCCGACGACCTGATTCCCGTCCATGGCAACCAGGGTGTTCCTGTAACTGTATTGTGAATCTTCACGTTCAACCAGCATGGTCATCATCTTACGGAAATCTTCCAATCCATAGCCATCACCACAGAAATAGAGACAGCAGTCATCCGTCATTGCCATCATAATCAAACGGGCAATCTCCGGAGCTTGTTCTTTAGTCGCCTTACTAATCTTTATCTTTGTCAATTCCATAACTTCTGAATTACATATTAAGACATCATTCCATCTTGCTCAAACATCTGTATAGATAGATTCCTGTGAAAATACATACCAAGACATCGGTGACAGGCTGAGCCAAGAACACGCCAGCATCAGCGCGAACGGGTAACAACATCGGCAACAGCCACACCAAGGGTATCAAGAGCAGTAGCGTGCGAGACAGACCGATCCAGAAGGTTATAACGGGACGGTTCATGGCCTGGAGCGTGCTCTGACAGGCGAACTGCAGGGTGGCAATGAAGAACGCCACGAACGACAGTCGTACCATCGGCACGGCATAGTCGGTCATTGTTCCATTACCAATAACCAGTTGCACAACGGGCTGAGTGAAGAGCATCATCAACAGCCATACAGCAACTGACCACGCCAGAGTAGATTTCATCAACAGTCTAACATTCTCGCGCACCCGGTCCCAACGATTGGCCCCAAGGTTGTAACTCGTTATCGACTGCACACCAAAGGCCATGCCATAGACAGGGAAGTAGAAGAAATCGTGGAGCATGATGACCAGCGCCATCGTCCCTACACCTACATCGCCAACCATGGTGTAGAGCGTCTGGTTATAGACACCCATTTGCACCGTCTCGGCCAGCATCATCACCATCGGTGTCACACCGAGTGCCAGACAGGGTGCAATTAAATGCCATCTCAGCCGAATGTTTGTATATCTCAGCTGGATGTCGCTATGTCGCATCAGACAGGCAATGGCCAACACTGCCGCTGCTGTCTCGGCAATGGTAGTTGCCCAGGCTGCACCAGCCAGCCCCATGTTGAAGACGAACATGAGCAGCGGGTCTAATACCATGTTCAATAAGATGCCCGAACCGAGCACCATGCCCGCCTCTGTGCTGCGCCCCTGTGCCAATAAAAACGGTGCCAATCCTCCCGATACAATGCAGAGGGCGTTGCCAGGGGTGGAGATGCGCAGATAGAGTTCCGACAGTGCTGCCGTCTGGTCGCTACCGCCGAAGATTCTAATCAGCGGACTGCACTGCCACTCTATTACACCGCATACCAACACAGCCAACAACATATCAAACAGGAAGGAACTCCCTAAGGTCTGTTCGGCACGTTGTCGGTTGCCTTGCCCTAAATGAAAGCCCACCTGCGGCGCAATGCCCGTACCCACCAGTTCGGCCAATGACATGATGATATATACAATAGGCACACATACAGCCGAGGCCGTGAAAGCCAACTGTCCGACATCAGGGATATGCGCTATCCAGATACGGTCAATGACGTTGTTGAGCAACAACAGCAGTTGTTGCAGCATCACGGGGACGGCCATCTGCCAGAACAGTCCTCTAACCGGTTCGGTTTCAAGACGTTTGCCAGACATTGAATCTTTAGAAATAACACATAATATTATTTTTGAAATCTTCGATATTGAATGGCTGCTCCTCTACCTCGAAGGTAAGACCGATCTGGTTGAGCAAGGCATCAATAGCATCTGGCATGAGCTGTGACAGTTCAGTCATCGTATGCGGATGGTCGGCGCTGACGGCATCCAGCAGCCGGTAGGCTATCCAGGCTCCAGTAGCTGTCTGCCAGCAAACGGCATTCACCCCATAGCGCAACCATGTAGCCTTGTTCTGTGTGATATTCTTCACCCAATAAAGATTGTTCCCACAGTCCCAGAAGAGCATTCCTACCTGATCGCTCCCCAGGAGATCCTGCGGTACGGGAATAGCGAAAATCTGGTAGTCCGTCAGTTGTTTCCCTTTACGTAAACAATACTCTTGCAGAGCAATAGGAGCTTGGAAAAGATAGGCCGTACCAAGCAGGTCGTCGCACGACATCATCATCGACATCAATTCTTCATGGTGGATGGGAAGATAGTGGCGCTGCCCTCCGTGGTAGTTGAGTGTCATCGTGCCACCATTGGCAGCAAGCTGTTCGTCAACCACTCGCGTTCCGTCCTTTCGCACAACGACTTTCTCGGCAAACACAGCCTCTTCGACATACATAAAAGGTGACCAAGTGCCGAAAACCTTATGCTCACTGCTGAGGGCATCGTCATGCTCCAGTTCAAAAGCATAATGCGGCCCCGCAGGTTTATGCTTCTGATAAACGTGCTCCAAAATACCTGGGTTGACACCGAAACCAAGCATGATGCGACTGTGGGTCTTCCATTGTATCATCTCCTTCATTAACGCCGTGTAGTCACTAGGGGTACTGTTTGGATTATCAATGCCATCCTCGATACCCACATCAATATAATCTAAGCCGTAGCTGATGCACATTTTCGAGAGAGTAATACTATTGGCAAGCGAGGTATTAAGTACCACGTCAAACTCATCATGATGGTAGGGCAGATAGTCCATGATGTCATTACCGTAGGCAATGTCGCAGACGGTCAGTTGGTAGCTGCCAACGGTTTCCTGTTCAAACAGTATCTTTTCAAAGGCATGGGCGATATTACCGTAGCCCGCTAATAGAATCCGTTTCATCGCTTGTAGTCAATTTAATAGCATACTCGCCCGTCAGCCGTGCAAGTGTGTCAAGTTGCTCCTGTGTGTAGAGGGCATCGCTGCCGTTGACGGCTACCTCGTACTCCTCGCCTCGAATGAGGATGCATGTGCAGAGGTGTTGCAGCGAGAGGTCGGCCTCAATGTGGTACGTCGGATACTCTATGCCGTCGATGGTGACAAACTCGCGGATGTAGACGCCCTGCGGACTCATTTCGGTGCCGGTGTCATCGAACCCCAAGTCGCGTAGCATGTGATACAGGGGGTAGACCTTGTTGCGCATGGAGATGAACATCTGCGACTTTGTCTGCGCGAGCAGTTCCCTGACTGTCTGCTGCCTGTCGGTGTCGATCAGTATGGGCAGACAGCTGAGGAAGTTGCCGTAGATCTTTTCGTTCAGTTTTCGGTTACGCCCGTGGCTGTTGTTTAAGAACACCACCTTTTGCTCTCCCGACATCTGGCTGAGCGCCAGAGCATAGGCTGCATTGAACACTACGGCAAACGACAGCCCCAGTCGCTTGCATCCCGTATCAATGACGGATGCGGGGAAGTGTGGGCGTGCCACGATGATTCTGCCCCAGGGGGAGTCGCTGTCGAGGCAGATGTCGGTGAAATGGGCACCGGCCAGAGCCTCCTTGTAGTATTGCTGCGCCCTCAGATAAGCCTCGCTGCCGTATGCCGCCGTCTCCTGAAGGTAGAAGTCGCGGGCCGCGTCGCCCTGCTGACAGGGCTCTTGACCATGCAGCACGTCTACGACAGCAAACCACAAAGCCTTGTGGGCTGTGCCGTCGAAGAACAGGTGGTGAGTCTCTACCACCAGGATGGTCCTGGTCTCGGTGGCCACGACGTGCAGCCGGGCTGACGGCTCTTCGAAGAGGCGGAAGGGGCGTATCAGTTCTTCCTGCCTTTGCTCCCACTCCTCGTCGGTCATTTCATGCCTCCATACATGGTTGGGCATCTCCGGGTCTTCACAGATGAGTATTTCGCCTTCCTGTTCCGTCAGATGTGCATGCAGGTAGCGCTGGCTGTCGAGCACATGCTGACATGCCTGGGCCATGCGGTCGGCACTGATATTCTCGCGTAGGGCGTCCATAGCCACCGTCGTGTTATACTCGGTCATCTCCCTGTCCTGGTTCCAGTCCTCATAGGTTTCCCACTGCAGGGCATTCATAGGGTAAATACTTGAATTTTGTGTCATATCTCATTATTTATTATTCATCGTCGTCATCCTTTCTATTGTGAGACTTTATTAAAGAGCAGCAGGAAATGTGGATATCCGCCGGTCGTACACCGGTGGACAGGGATCGCAGAACCATCGCGTAATCCTTTAATAGTCTGTCAATAAATGTCTTACTGTAAGAGAGGGCATTGTAGGTAAGATTCACATAAAAGCCATCCTGCCTTCTGTGCACAAAGAAATTAAATATCTCCTCCTCGTAATCCTCTGTCTCTTCGTAACTTGCCAGACCCGAGCAGAAGGGGAAGGGCTCCGGGAGATCTTCTCCCTGGTAGGAAAATGAGGTGATCATCGGCACGGGATCCGGTTCATAAAGAAAATGGGCACGGCAACTTAAAATGTTTTTCTCTGTAGCACGTACATAATCCCGGGCGGTCATGTCATCGTCAAAGCGCACACAAAGCGGGAGATGTCTGTAGATCGCTCCCATGGTGCGTTGATACCTGGCATCATCCCTTCCGTTATAGATGGTAAGGGTCACGGCACTATACTCTCCGTTGCATGACGCCTGTATCAGACCGTAGGCAGCAGACAGCAGACTGCCGACTGTCACCTTGCACGCTGCAGCATAATTCTCTACGATCTCTGGCTCTATATCCAGTTTTTCAAAAATGGCCAGCGTCTCGTTTTCATCACCGCATGAGAGATCACCCTCAAGCTCACCAGCCCTGTCTGTAAAGGAAGCGGCAAAGCGCCTGTTCCACTCAACTTCACTGCGGTATCTGTCTGTCGAGACCTCTTTTTCGATCTGATCATAATAGTCAAGGACACTGAAGGTCTCCTTTTCCACCTTACGCCCCTCATAGGCTGCGTTCACGTCATCCAGGAAAATATCGATGGAAACTCCGTCCGTAATGGGATGTAGGAAATCAAAGTAGAAGTCACAGCTTTCTGTCCCATCCTCTTCCGTGATGATAAAGATCCGGATATTAAACATCCGCTCACCCGGGCGGTTCATGCTTTTCCGAAGCTTACCCTGAAGCTCCGAATATACAGAACGGGTCACGTACTCTGGGGTGATTGTGTAGTCCTTGAGTGCATCCTCCACACAAAACCATCTGAAAGTTCCGTCCTCTGTCTCAATGAGCCGGGCATCCAGTGCCGGATGTGCTTTTATCACACAGGCTACAACCTGGGCAAGCCTGACGGGATCAGTCTCCTTTCCCATATGTATAGTGGCATCACAGTGAACACCGTATCCTTCGAAGATCTCATTCCCCCACTCGTAATGCTGTCTCTGCAAAGGGCCAAAGAAATGTCCTTTAAGGCCCCCATCACCCTCTTTGCATTCCATGTCTCTGGCTGCAGTGTCCCGCTCCCTGATGAGGGAGGCGATGCCAGCCGGCGTACTGCCATCAAATATCAGCCTGAAAGAAAGACCGAGACTCGGACATTCGGTGATAAGACGCATCACGGAAATGCTGTCTCCTCCCATTTCGAAAAACCCCGACTGTGCCCCAACCCTGTCATGTCCCAAGACCGTTGCAAAAGCGCGGCACAGCTCAGCCTCCAGTTCATCCGAGGGCTCTACATATTGCATCTCGCTAGTCAGCTCAGGGGCAGGCAACCTCTTCCTGTCAATCTTGCAGTTTAGTGTAAGCGGCAAATCATCCAATGGTATATAAAATGCCGGCACCATGTAGTCTGGAAGGTTCTTTGCCAAAAACGCTCTCAGCTCTTCATGATTGATTATTGATTCTTCATTCTGAACGTAGTACAGGCACAGCAGCCGGTTGTCATAGACCGATGCCGCTGCCTGACGGATGCCCTTATACTCCATCGCCAGGCTCTCTATCTCACCTAACTCAATGCGGAAGCCCCTGAGCTTCACCTGCTGATCGATGCGGCCAAGGTGCTCTAACAGACCTTCCTCATTCCAGCGGCAGAGGTCGCCCGTGCGATACACCTTGACAGCCTTGCCGTCCACCAGGATGTCGGTGAACCGTTGCTCTGTCAGTTCATCCCGCTTCCAGTAACCTATTGCCATATGTATGCCTGCCAGGCACAGTTCGCCTGCCATACCACGAGGCAACAGCCGTTTGTTCTCATCAATTATATAGGCCGTCTGGTCTGGCAAGGGTCTTCCTATCGGGATGTTCTCATACTGTCTACCCGGTTCCAGCTCGTAGTAGGTAGCATCAACCGTAAACTCAGTAGGACCATAGACATTGATGAGCCTTCCCTTGCAAGGAGGGTTCATAGTCATCTTGTCTCCACCCGCCACGAGGTAATCCACGGGCAGGTCTGGGTATTCCTGTAATAGCAATTGGCCCAACTGCGGCGTATAACTTCCTCCTGTCACTTCTTTGTCTACGATGAACTGATGAAGCTGTCGCAAGTCCTTCCTCGCTCCTTCCGGCACAATGCACGTGGCACCTCCTACTGTCAGCACAGCAAAAAGGTTCTCAACTGTGGAATCGAAGGAAAACGATGCCTGACACACGATACGGCTCCCCTCATTCATCTTCCATTCATCGGTTACAAACTGCACCAAATGCGAAAGTGCCCTGTGCGGTATCACCACCCCTTTGGGTTTTCCTGTGGAGCCTGAGGTATAGATGATGTAGGCAGGAGACGAAGGCTCAACAATCAAAGGTGAAGGCTGAAGGTTTGTCATACCCCTTGACAATTGGCTTGCATGCGATTTAAGCCATTCTATGTTAATGACGGCCTTCGCTTCCGTGTCCTCAACGATGAACCGCTTGCGCTCCTCCGGGTATTCCATGTCAATCGGTACATATACCGCCCCTGCTTTCATAGTACCGAATACTGCCAGTATGAATTCCTTTCTTCTTGGCAGTGAGACACACACATGGTCGCCTGGATTTACGCCTTCTTCAACCAATATATGGGCCAAAACATCGGAATACAGATCTACTTCCCCGTAAGTGTACTGGCTCTCATTATCTATCACAGCCACGGAATCAGGAGTCCTCTTAGTCTGTTCTTTGAATAGGTCTATGAGGGTCTTGCTGGTGTCATAATCCCGCTTCTCTCCTGCACCGAGTTTGATGAGCGCCTGTAATTCTTCCTCACTCATCTGTTGTGATAAAGTATCTGTATTCATATAGTGATACTGCTGAGTTTTTCATCCTGGTCACCTACTAACCGAAGGGCTAATTCACCGGTTATTTGTGACAGTTCGTCAATCAGGGCTTGGGTGTAAAGGGCACCGCTGCACTCAGTGTCGGTCTCTATCAGAGAGAGGTGAACGCAGGCCTCGTTGAATATGTCGAAGGCTTTTGTAAACGTGGGTTCAGTAGCCTCCCATTCCGCATCGCTCATGCGATAGTAATGCACGTTGTTGGGCATTTCCCAGTCTTCGCAAACCATGATGTCATCACCCTGACGCACAAGGTGTATATGGAGATAGCGATGCTCGTCGAGCATCTGTTGCATGGCTCGCAGGAACCGTTGCGCAGATGATCGTTCGAAAGGCATGCATACGGTAGTGTTGAACTGTGTCAGTTGTGTACTCTGCAAGGTATCCCCGTATGTATCCCACTGTGTGGCATTCAATGGGTAAGTAATACTTTCTTTCATATCTTTGTATTAGGGTTATATCGTTTGTTGTTTCATTTCATTTGCTGTCCATACCACCCCCCAGCGCTTTATACAGCTGAATGTGGGCATCTATCATTTCATAGCGGTGGGCAAGCAGTTGCAGCCGAGATTCGAGCAGTGCCTGACGGGCCAGGAGCACCTGCAGGTAGTTCACGTCCTCTTCGTACTGCATGCGCAGCTTTGAGGCATCAGCGATGCGCGACAGTTTCTTCACCTGCTGCTCGCTGAGACTGATGGCACGGCGTGCATATTGTTCTGAGGCCATGATGTCGTTCACCTCCCTACCTGCTTCTAACACCGTCTGTCGGAAGGCTACCTTTGCAGCCTCCTGTTCAGCCTTGGCACGCTTCACTTCTGCTCGTAGCTTACCCCCTTGGAAGAGAGGTTGCGTCAGTGAACCTAAGGCGCTCATCAACATGCCAGCAGGATCGACTATCTCGCCTATATCATTTGTCCATCCGATGCTGCCCGAAAGCGACAATGAGGGATAAAGGGCGGCGCGTGCCTCATTGGTGGCATAGAACGCAGCTTTGAGTACGGCCTCAGCCTGACGTATGTCGGGACGACGAGCCAGGGCCAGGATGCTGATTGACGGAACACTATCGATGGCGAGGCAAGAATTGCTAAGAGAGTCGCGCTCGATGTGCTGGCAGGGACGTCCCAGCGTGGCACATAGGGCATTCTCGGCCTGACGCAGTTGCAGCAGCAGCTCCTCAAGCGTTGACTCTGCCTCAAGTTTGGCTGCCTCCGACTGGTCAACATCGTCGCTGGTGGCTTCACCCACAGACAGCAATACCCGTTGTGTGGCGATGCTTTCCTCCCAGCTCTTGATGATGGATCGGGTGTCGGCTATCTGTGCATCGTACATTTCCAGTTGGTAGTAGGCCGTGGCGACGGTGGCTATCAATTCGGTGCGCACAGCCTGTTCGTAGGCCATCTGCTCCTCGACGGTGGCAGCAGCGGCTCGTTTGGCATTACGCATTCGACCAAAGACATCAATCTCCCAACTGGCCTCTGCGCCGAGGTTATAGCTCGACGACTCGGCAATGAATTCATCGTTCTTGAACCGTGATTTGCTTTTGCTGGCTGCCAGCCCTATGGAGGGAAACAGTTCGCCCTTGGCACTGCGCAGGGCGGCTTTGGCAGCCTGCACTTGCAGATGGGCGGTCTGGAGGCTGCTGTTGTGCTGGAGTGCCTCTTCGATAAGTGCGGCGACCTTCGGCTCGGTAAAGACCTCGCGCCAATCTTCGGGCAAGTAGCCAGCCACACTGTCGGCAGTAGAAACCCCTACTGCACCGAGTTGCGCTTTCAGCACATCGTGGGCCGTAGAGTCAGAGTGATACGAAGAATAGGTCTTGCAGCCCGACAACAGGCAAACTGCAGCCAACACAATCAAAGTAGTTGCGCCCGAGTGCGGTTTGAGCCTTAATCCCGACGTACCGTCGCCTACCCGTAGCCTTTCTTCCAGCGTCTGGAAGAAGATGAAGAACACCGGCACGAAGAGCAGCAAGGCCAGTGTACCTACCAGCATGCCACCAACGACACACAGTCCCAAAGTTACGTTTCCCATGGCTCCGGCACCACTCTCGAAAATCATAGGCATCAGACCTACGATAAGCGTGAGTGCTGTCATCAGAATGGGGCGCAGACGTGCTTTGGCAGCACTGAGAGCGGCATCAGCTATGTTCATTCCCTCACGGCGACGCTCACAGGCATACTCCGTAATCAGGATAGCGGTCTTGGCAATCAGACCTATCAACATGATGATGCCCACTTGCATATAGATATTGTTCTCCAGTTCAACCAGGTTGATGAACACAAAACTGCCGAGCAGTCCGAATGGCACGCTCAGCATGACGGCCATAGGAATGAGCAAACTCTCGTAGAGACAGCAGAGCACGATGAATACAAGCAATAGACTGATGGCAAACACCCAGGCTGTGGATGATGAGGAAGAGGCCTCCTCGCGAGCCGTACCAGTGTACTCATAGCCATAACCTTTAGGCAGTTTAACGGCCGACACCTCGCTTACGGCATTGATGACATCACCCGAAGTGTAACCCTCGGCCGGTGTCAGTTCTACGTTGATGCCTAAAAAGAGATTGAAGCGGTTGAGCGATTGGAGACCATAGCTTTTCTTCAGCGTAATGAGTTCGGTGATTGGCGTGTAGCCGCCCTTCTCCGTGACAACATAGATATTGTTCAGGTCGTCCTTATTCATGCGCAGTCCGGGATCTGCCTGTAGCATGACGTGGTAAAGTTTTCCGAAGCTGTTGAACTGTGAGGCATAGTTACCGCCGATATAGCCGTTGAGCACACTGAGCACGCTGGCAGGTTCGATACCATAACGCTTACACAGCGAAGCATTCACCGTGACGGTGTATTGCGGATAGTTCACCTCGTAAGGCGAATAAGCCTCTTCTATCTCCGGCCGGTCCTCCAGTGCCTTCATGAAGTCGTCGGCCACGCCCTTGAGCTTAGTGACGGAGCCACCGCCATAGTCCTCAACATACAGTTCCACACTGTTGCTATAGCTATAGCCGAAGACGGTGGGTAGCAGGAACACGAACATCGAACCACTCTTCACCTGATGGGTGGCAGCCTCTATACGGTCGTAGATGCTGAAAATGTCGTGACCGTCATCCTGGCGGTCGTCCCAATGCTTCAGGCGCCCCATCACCAGACCGGTGTTGGGACCCTCACCACCCAGAATGTTCCAGCCGACAACCGAACCCGTGGCCCGCACATCGGGGTCGTTCTCTATGATTTCCGACATCTCCTTCACTGTCTTTTGTGTCTGCGACAATGTAGAACCCGACGGTGTGGTGATATCTACAAAGACAATGCCTGTGTCCTCGTCGGGTACCAGACCAGTAGGGGTGCTGTAGAGCATCCAGGCCAACAGGACGATGCTAACAGCAGTCAGCACACCTACGAGCCAGCGGCGACGGATGAACCAGCCCATAGCCCGACTGTATTTTCCTAACAGCGCGTCGAAGGCCTTGTTGTAGGCACGGCGGAAGCGTACTGACCACGATTGAGCCTCCCCACCCTCTGGGGACCGTGGCTTCATCAACAGCGCACACAGCGCCGGACAAAGCGTCAGGGCGCAGAAGGTAGAGATCGCTACTGCCACCGCCATCGTGAGTCCAAACTGCCTGTAGTAGGCACCGCTGAGTCCGCCCATGAAGGCTGCGGGAATAAACACGCACATGAAGACAATGGTGGTAGTGATAATGGCTGTCGAGATGTTGTGCATCGCCTCAGTGGTGGCCTTCTTGGCTGTGGTGGCCGGGTCTTCCAGTTTCTCCTGCACCGCCTCAACCACCACGATGGCATCATCAACCACGGTGCCAATGACCAGCACTAAGGCGAAGAGAGTAATGAGGTTGAGCGTGAAGCCTACCAGATACATGAAGGCGAACGTACCCACGAGCGAGACGATGATGCTTATAGACGGAATGATGGTGGCACGCCAATTCTGCAGGAACAGCAGCACCACAACAATGACGAGCAGTAGGGCCTCGAACAGTGTCTTATAGACCGCGTTCATCGAAGCGTCAAGGAAGTCGTTGGTGTCTAAGAGCACCCGGAACTCCAGGCCTGCCGGCAAGTGTGGCTTCAAGTCTTCCATGAGCCGGTCTATCTCGTGATTCGTTTGTTGCGCATTGGCCCCAGTGGCAGGGGTAATGATGGCAATAGTGCCGTTGTGCGAGTTCACCCAACTGTCGCAGGCATAAGTCACCGTACCCAACTCAACACGTGCCACATCGCTGAGGTGCAGGTCGTTAAAGCCATCAGTCCTTAAGACGATATTCTCAAACTCTTGTAGGCTTTCCAAGCGTCCCCTATATACCAGTGTATATTGATAAGTACCTTTCGAGTCCTCGCCTAACGTACCAATAGCCGCCTCGACGTTCTGACCTTCCAGGGCATTGATAATGTCTTCTGGATTCAGTTGGTACTGGGCCATCTTTTTCGGATCCATCCAGATGCGCATGCCATAGACATTACCCATCAATTGGATGTTGCCCACACCGCTAATGCGCTGCAGGCGCGGCTGCACGTTGATATTGAAATAGTTGGTGATGAAGGCATTATCGTAGCGGTTGTCGGGACATTCCAGAGCAATGATACGGAGCATACCTTGCTCCTCCTTCTCCACCTGCACGCCCAGATTCAGCACCTCGGCTGGCAGATAACCTTTGGCCTCCTCTACACGGTTCTTTACTCGTATCTGTGCCAGATCAGGGTCAGTGCCGGGACGGAAAGTAACACTAATGGAGGCTGCGCCACTGCTGGTAGATGACGAAGTGATATACTCCATGCCCTCCACGCCGTTGACAGCCTCCTCAAGGGGCGTGATGACACTCTTCATGACAGCCTCGGCACTGGCTCCGGTGTACTCCGTACTGATGGTAACCACTGGCGGGGCCACATCGGGGAACTGCTCTACGGGCAGGTTGACATAGCCCACAATGCCGGCCAGCAGGACAAGCACCGAAAGGGCGCAGGCAAAGATGGGACGACTGATAAAGAAACGACTAATCATGATGGATTTCCTCCTTTCTTGACTTTCTTTTCTGTTATTTCTATTCCATCCTCCACAAATCCGGCTCCCTCGGCAATAATGACATCGCCAGGTTCCAAGCCACTAGTCACCACAAAGTTTTGTCCGTCGTTATAAGAAAGGATGGTCACCTCGGTTTCCACCGCCTTCCCATCGACTACTTTATAGACGAGATATTTATCGTGGATGTCAACGACCGCTTCCTGCGGAATGACGATGACATTGTGCATGACGTAGGGTAGTACGATATAGCCGTTACTACCGTTACGCAATATCTCCGCGGAATTATGGAAGGAAGCACGTATATAAGTGCTACCGTTGTTCTGTTCAACGGTTCCGCTGATGGCATCAATATGTCCCTTTTCCTCTAACTTATAGCCCCAATTGCTATAAAGCGTGACGGGTGGCAACTTTTCAAGAAGCTCATCGGCAGAGTTGCAGTTGAAGTCCTGAAGAAGTTCAGAGAGTGATTCTTCAGAGAGGGCACCGTATGCATGGAGGTAACTGTTGTCAGAAACGATTACCATGTGTAGATCACCGTCGGTTTCAACAAGATCGCCCACACGGTATTCAATCATGCCAATGACACCATCGGCAGGACTACAGACGGTGGTGTAGCCCAGTTGGATGCGCGCTGATTCCAACTCAGCCAGTGCCGTTTCCACCTGTGCGTTGGCTTCTTCCTTGGCATGGCGGGCACGAAGCAGGTCGGACTCTCCCACCATCTGTTGAGCATAGAGTTTCTCCTTGCCGTCTAAGTTCAACTGGGCAGAGGAGAGTGCAGCGCGAGCAGTAGACACCTGAGCCTTGGCGGCATCAACGGCTGCAATATAAGGGCTTTGGTCGATGACGAATAGCGGCTGTCCCTTCTTCACATGAGCACCTTCCTTTACTAAAATCTTAGCAAGTCGTCCACTGACAAGTGGGCGAACCTGTATACTGTGTATTCCTTCCAACTTTACTGTAAAGTTGCGATTCAGGGTAATGTCTCGCCGCTGCACCCGCAATAGGCGGTAGCTATCTTTCGACGTGGGTGTGGCCTCTTCACCACAGTTGGTACAGAGTATCGACATAGTCAGCACGGCAACTACATAGATAATATGGTGTAATTTTTGACGCATAACAGATCGTATTTTAATGTTCTTTCTTTCCTGTTTCCTGGGCAATAGCCATTCCCTCAGTCACCATCCCAGCATTCTCGGCTATAATGACATCGCCGTCATCCAATCCACTGGTCACCACATAGTGTTCATCGTCAGCAGAAATACCCTTCACCTCTGTAGAGACGGCCTTGCCATCGACGATACGATAAACGAAACATTTGTCCTGAATGTGGATAGTAGCCTCCTGCGGTATGACAAAGACCCCACGCTTTGTGGTTGGCAGCATTACATATCCGTTGCTGCCGTTGCGGAACATCTCCGAAGGGTTGTCGAACGATGCCCGGATAAGGACGGATCCTGTCAAAATGTCTGTTTCGCCGCTAACGGCATCGAAGTGACCCTTCTGCGGAAGTTCTTCTCCCCAGATAGTATAGAGCGAGACGGGAGGCAACTTTTTCAGCAATTCGTCGGAAGTGCTGCAGCCATACTCCTCGAACAAGTTCACGAGCAATTCCTCTGACAACGTGGTATAAGCATGAATCTGCTTGTTGGCTGCCACGGTGGCAATAGGCAGTGTGCTGGTAGGGAACACAACATCACCTTCGAGGAAATTCATGATACTGATGGTTCCGTCAACAGGGCTGCAGATAGTGGTATAGTCCAGGTTTGAACGTGCAGCCGCCAGTCCCGCCTGAGCAGCCTCGAGTTGAGCCGCGGCTTCCTCTTTGGCATGACGCGCCCTGCGCAGGTCAAACTCGCCCACCATCTGCTGAGCATAGAGTTTCTCCTTACCATCTAAGTTCAGTTGCGCCGTGGAGAGTGCTGCGCGGGCAGTCCCCACCTGGGCTTTAGCGGCATTGACAGCAGCGATGTAGGGAGCCTGGTCGATGATGAAGAGCGGCTGCCCTTTCTTCACACGAGCACCTTCATGCACGCAAACCTTCTTCAATGTCCCGCCAACAAGAGCACACACATCTATGTTCTCTTTACTCTCTATCTTTGCTGTTAACTGGCGGTCCAGTGTGTAGTCCTGCCGCTCTACACACAACGTCTTATAAGTGTCAGCAGAGTTGGCTTCCGATTCTCCACAGCCTGTCAACAGTGGCAATATGCACAAAAGCATCAAGAAGTTCCGTAAAGCTGATTGTGAAAATCTTTTCATACGTTTGATATTGTTGATACTATTATCTTTCTTCCTAAATTCCGCAGCACTTTAGTTTAACTATATTTATAAGTTCCTGAGCAACTTTTTGTTGCCCAGGATTTTGCCATGTCAGATTTTTCACTTACCTTAGTGCTGCAAATCAAGACAAGCAAAATCATCAATGACATGGCAAAGATACAACAAAAATCTGAAAAAATCAGCGCTTTTGGCGGAATATTTTTCGTCTTGGACAAATTTGACCATATTCTGTCCTCTGTAATCGACTCCCACCTAGGGCTTCGCAGTAAGCTTATTGGCTATCAGTTCAGATATTAGCGGGTAGTTCATATGCCTTTAATCATTGATACTGCAAAGATACGTATTTTTTCTAAAAGAAAAAGGATTTAAGGCAAAAAAGTATTTTACACAAGCCTTGTGGAAATGAAATAATATCAAAAAAGCTGTTCGATTCATCTTACATCTTCCTTACTTTTTTCATCATTTTACTGGTTTTTTCTTCGTTTTGCTTGTTATTTCAGAATTTATTTGTATTTTTGCAGCGGAATTTTATAAGGAGTTTAATTATGACACAGATAGTATTGAATATTGAGGACGCCAGCCTTATCCCAAGTTTGAAAAAAATTCTTGGGTCTATCAAAGGTGTGACCATCGACAAGTTGGTAACGCCTTCTAAAGATGCCGAGGCTGAAAAAGCCTTTATAACTGAGACTATCTCGAAAGGCTTCCGTGAAGCTAAAGAAGGACGATTTGCGGGTAAGAACCTGAAATCTCTTGATGCATTGGTTGAGGAACTTAGAGCAGAAGCATAACCACCAATGGTAACTACGCTGGATGTCATCATTGAAACTAACGATACATGCGTAAACCTGCTTACCATTTATGATAAGAAAGAGATCCCCAACGTATCGGATAAGTATATTGACCAAATTATCAAGAATCTCTAAAACTCCTTGCATAATTACTTCTGTCACTCCGGAAAGTTGATGTATCACCTGTCCCCTCTTCCATCATCCCTCTTCCTTCCTCCATCTTCCATCATCCAACATCCATCGTACGTTCGGCGAGACACTCACCTGTCCCTGCTGTTCCTATCACCTTGTCCTTGCTACTCATACTCTTTAGATTACGAATTGAATAATGTTGTGCAGCGTCGTACCCACTCTGAGAGCCTTTGCATATTCCGATAGCTTATTCAGGTCTCTGTCCTCACGCTTCATATAGTTGCGAACAATCTCTGAACATACATCCATACCAATCTTGTTTCGCATCTTTATAGCATCGCACACAGATTTCTCCACATCATATATCTTACACCTGTGGCCCTCAATGTCCCTCTCAACAACACCTATCTTGTATGCTTTCTCACTCCAGAAGCATATCTTTATCGGGGGATAATCAGGCAGAACCACCTTTCTGCTCTTTTCCACAGCTATATAGTGCTCTACGGGTATTTGAGTCGTCAGTCGATACACATACCATGCAGAATATAGACAAAGCACACCATTAGGCACTATTCTATCTATGTCCACCATTGGTTTGGCCAGTTCTTCTGGTAGAGTATACACACCCGACTTCAGGCGGATAACATTACCTTTATCCACTTCCCTAAGCAGCTGGGCATAGGTTGCCTCATTGCCTATCTCTTGTCTGGAAATATATCCTCCCGACCTTTTTATTATGTTCAGAATATCAATCATGCTGCAAAAATACGGCTTTTTTTTGAATTAGCAGTAGATTTTTGGTATTTTTTAAGTTCTTATGGCGCTCACTTACTCGCTCTATTCTATATTTTCCATCCTGCAAGGTGGTGTTTGGTTGATAGCCTGCCGTTTTTGTATTCTTCCATCGTACATCATCCATCTTTCCTCTTCCATCGTACGTTCGGCGAGACACTCACCTGTCCCTGCTGTTCCCAGGTTAATTGATTTTGCTATAAGTTCTGTTCTTATTGCCTCCATGAGGTTCTAAGTAGCCAAACTCAGTAAGCTGGCGCAGATATCGTTTAACTGTTGTGGCGTTAAAGCCAAAGCGACTGACAATTTGTTCTGTGGTGAATTCTTCTTTATCGGCTACAAATACCAAAATATCGACCAGTTTCTCTGCTAAAGAGGGTTTTATCGACCATTTATCGACCATTTCCTTCTGCAAATCCTGTTTATCGACCATTTTCTCCGATGTGGATTCAATATAGTGGTCGATATCTGCCTTTAGATGTTGGCAGTGCAGACGAGTCATACAATCGATAAAAATGCTGATATCTTCGTTCTCGCGAGTATCTATCAGCCCCTGTATATACTCTGCTTTATCCTCTTTCAGAACCTTGGTCGGCAATACGTCAAACTCCATCTGCAGCAGATTCATCAGTAGGCGGCAAGTGCGCCCATTACCATCGGCCCAGGGATGAATAGTTACCAATTCAAAATGTGCCCAGAAACTCAGTTCGTAGACGGCAGCGACATTCTTGGTGTCAATGGCCTTACGCCGACGATTAAGTTCTTCGCAGAAAACAGCCAGACGTGCAGGCACTTTCAGATATGACATATACGACTTGCCGCCAAGTCCAGCAGTTACATTCAGTTTACGCAGTTCGCCTTTGGCAGCGGAGAAATCTCCGCCAGCAGCATGACACTCGCTACCCGTCCGAGCCATCACCTTCGAAGCCAAGAGGACGAGCCAGTCAACAGTAATATCCTTATGTTGTTTAATCCACTGCATTCCATAGTCGTAGGCGGCTTTCAGGTCAAGGTTCATCATCTGCTCCATCATCGTTCGCTTACTGCTGGTGATACCCTCATCAAACAACAGTTGCGCCTCTACCTCTGTCACCGTTGAACCTTCAATAGCCGTCGAGTGCGTAATGATGGAGTACAGATAGAACTTTTGGTAGTCTATCTGCTCTGATATGCCCAGATTATTATGTTGCTGGAGCAATTGTAACAATATGTCTTTATCTTCTTTCGTCATATCTTGCCTGCAAAATTAATACTTTTCTAGCAATATAGTATTCAAAAAACGAAAAAGTTACGTCCAAAGAATATTTTTTTTACTTCAGACTTCAGCCTTCTATATGTCAGTCGCCTGTCCCTGTGGCATCTTTACATCACCAAATTTCCAAGTATTCTTCGCAAAAAATCGTTAATTTGCACTATTCAAGTGCATTTTTCTGTCGTTTTATGCACTACTTTAGTGCAATTTTGTTATATTTGCAGCAAAAATATAACGATTATGGATATTTCGCTTATTGAATTCATGGAGAGTCAGTTGAAGCAAACCACTTCAATATTTCACAGGTATATGTACGACCAAGTGAGTTGGGAGTCCAGAATGTTCGGACTCGTAGGGCCACGTGGTGTAGGAAAGTCAACAATGATTCTTCAATACATCAAGGAGAACAGAGACAAGCGACGTATGCTCTATGTCGCTGCTGATCATCTGTATTTCTCAACCCACAGCCTCGTCGACACTGTAGATGAGTTTGTAAAAGACGGCGGTGAGCAGATATTCATTGACGAGATTCATAAATACGAGAACTGGTCACGAGAATTGAAACTCATCTACGACTCTCATCCAGACTTGAAGGTGGGATTCACTGGTTCTTCCATACTTGACATCACCAAAGGAGCATCCGACCTGAGCAGACGTGCTCTGATATTCACCATGCAGGGGCTATCATTCCGAGAATATCTGGCATTGTTTCATCAGATAACCACCCCAGTATATACCCTCAACGAAATTCTTGAGCATAAGGCAAAACTTGATACCATCAGTCATCCTCTACCCTTCTTCAAGGACTACCTGCAGAATGGCTACTATCCGTTTGCTAGCGAGGGTGGCTATGAGATGCGTTTGCGTCAGGTTATTAACCAGACTATGGAGGTCGACATTCCCCAATATGCCAATATGAATGCCTCTACAGGCCGAAAACTGAAAAAACTACTGGCCGTTATAGCACAGAGTGTTCCCTTCAAGCCTGTCATGGAGTCATTGGCCACTGTGATAGGCGTTAGTCGCAACGTGTTGCCCGACTACTTCCTCTATATGGAGCAGGCTGGTATGATAGGACAACTACGTGACGATACTGGCGGCATACGTGGCTTGGGAAAAGTCGAGAAAGTCTATCTTGACAACACGAACCTGGCCTATCTTCTTGGGCATGAGAGTACCGATATTGGTAACCTTCGTGAGACCTTCTTCTATAACCAGATGCGTGTCAAGACCGATGTCATCAGTTCACGTATCAGCGATTTCGAAATAGACGGAATAACCTTTGAGGTAGGTGGCAAGAAGAAAAAGCAGAAGCAGATACAGGATGTAGCCCAAGGCTATGTAGTCAAAGACGATATCGAAACAGGCTATGGCAACATCGTTCCTCTCTGGCAATTTGGATTGACCTATTAGGGGGGCATATTTTGTTTATGATTAAGAAATTGTATAATTGCAATCCTGAGGTTCTTCGTGAGAAGAGCCTCATTTTTCTTTATACATGGTCATGCCTTTTGAATCCCTCATTCATCTTCCCACATCCATCTTCCTTCAGCCATCAGCCTTCAGCCTTCTTCCATGTGTCATTGATACTGATGTCACGTTTCATTGACTACCAACTCCCTAGGCAGGGTAATCACCTTCAGGCGCTCATACCAGATGCGACTGGAGCCTGCGAAGCGCTTTTGCGTATGACCACTGATGATGTAGTAATTGGCAGCATATTCATCCATCATGTCGAGGAACACCTTCTTGATGCGCGAGCACTTCTCGTTGATGGCATTGTCCAGCGGATTCACCAGGTGTTCCACGCCCTCCACGATTTTCTCCTTGTCCAGCAGCTTTGCCGTTGCCATGTAGTATCTCGTCAGTTCCTCGCGATACTCCCCTAGCCTCTTGAACTCAATGCCCTCAGGGTGTGCCAGGAACAACAAGTACACAGCCTTGTGTACAGGTTGCAACTCCACCTCTTTATTGTCATAGTCCACCAGGAAGAAGCGGTAGTCCTTTGTTATCTGCAACCTGCTCAACTTAGCCCTTGCCGCCTCAATGCGCAGTTCCTCCAGCAGAGGGGCACCAATAGCCTTCAGTAGCAAGTCTTTCCGACCTGCCATCTTCAGCTGCTCAGCCAGTAGCCTGACCTGTTCAGCCATCTCTTCCGGACTATGCTGCACCACCTCCATCATTCTGCCACATTCTTTGCCAACCTGCTCAGCCAACTCTTCCATTTATCGATGATGGTTGGCTCTTGTGGTTCTTCCTCCACTACAGGTTCTGGTTCAGGGATAGGCGCTGGTTCTGGCTCTGGCGCCTTCTCCACCTCGAAGGGCAGTGGCTGCTCTTTTGCCAAGACCTCCTTCATCGTCGATCGTTCCTTCTTTGCTGGCTTATACAGTTTGGGGATCAAGTCCTCATAGAAGTCGTCCTCATTGCTATGAGCATCCTGCTTCACCTCACTACGCAAGTCGTCCTCCAGACCCGTTGCCAGTATCGTCACCTTCGCATCCTCACCCAGCGAGTCGTCCGTTGCTGTACCCCATATCACATCGATGTTTGGGTCCAGCTGGTCAAAGAACTCATCTATCTCCTGCAGTTCACGCACAAAGATAGAATGCTCCTCGCTGGAATAGATGTTAAACAGGATGCGCTTCGCCTTACCAATGTCGTTGCCATAGAGCAATGGCGAGTCCAGCGCGTTCAGGATGGCTTTTTCCACACGATGCTCACCACTGGCTCTACCCATGGCCATAATGGCACCACCACCGTCCTTCATCGTAGTCTCCACATCCTTGAAGTCACTCTTGATACCCCCATCACTAGGCAACGTAATCAGTTCCGCGATGCCTTTCACCGCATCCATCAGTATGTTGTCAGCACGTTTGAAAGCCTCCTTCACAGACAGTTCCGAGTCCGCATAGATGTCACACAGCCTTTCGTTGTTCACTATCAGCAGCGCGTCCACGTTCTTACGCATCTCGTCCACACCTTTCAGCGCCTTGATAATCTTCTTTTTCTTCTCAAAGTAGAACGGTATCGTCACCACGCCCACTGTCAGCAGTCCCATCTCCTTGGCGATGCCTGCCACCAGCGGTGCAGCACCAGTACCTGTGCCACCACCCATGCCTGCTGTCACGAACACCATCTTCGTGCCATCGCTCAGCAGCTTTCTGATATCCTCAAAGCTCTCCTCGCACTCGCGCTTTCCCTGTTCAGGATTGCCACCAGCGCCAAGGCCAGCACCCAGCTGTATCTTGTAAGGCACTGGCGAGCGCGACAGCGACTGACTGTCCGTATTCATCACCGCATACGTCACGCCCCCCACCTTGTCCAGGTACATGTTGCGTACGGCGTTACATCCGCCTCCGCCAACACCCACCACCTTGATGATGCCCTGCATCTTATCCTCGATGGGAGCCACGAAATCAATCATTCTCATCTCTTCTTCCATATGCGCTCAGTATTTTTCTGCAAAAGTACCAAACTTTTTCCACTTCTCCAAATCCTCGCAAGGCTTGCGGAGTGAGTGCAATCCATTAACTAATCAACTCACAAAACCTATCCTTTATATCTCGTAAGTCCTCTGTCAAAAGACTGTCGCATCGCTCTGCGATCTCTTCAGGAATAGGATATCTGCATGCAGCGATGGCACCAGCCATAGCACCAATGGTGTCGGAGTCGCCACCAATAGATATTGCCAGGCGGATGACCTCTTCAAAGGAATTGCCCTCAAGGAAAGCGATGATAGCTTCTGGCACACTCCCTTGACAAGAAACGTCAAAATAGTAATTGGGACGAATCTCTGCGATGGTACGATGCAGGTTATAACCAAATGTCTGCTCCACATACTCTTTGATTTCCTGCTTCGATTTCCCTTGTTTGCAAAGGAAAACGCTCGCCGCTATTGCCTGTGCCCCCTTAACACCCTCAGGATGATTATGGCTAACACACGCTGTTAATGCTGCAAGAGCCAATGCTTCATCGAGAGTCTTAGCATACAGTCCCACAGGACTCACTCTCATACCAGCACCGTTCCCCCAACTGTTATAAGGCTGAGGATTCTCTTCAAAAAGCCATTCCATGAATCTTCCTCCATAACCGGCATTTGGATAGCGGTCGCCAAGTTCTTGCATACAATATATTAAATAATGAATGCTATGCGCCTCGTCCTCCAATAGCCATTTTGCCACTGCCAGTGTCATCACAGAGTCATCCGTAAACTTAGTCCATTCTGTAAATAGTTCAAAGTCCGTTCTCTTTGTGTTATGAAACTCATACATGGAGCCAATGATATCGCCCACCAGTGCTCCCAACATCTTTACTTTTCCCATAGTCTTACATTTTTCTGCAAATATACGAAATTATTCTCAAACTTGTTGCTCACATTCCTGCATTCTGCATTTTTCTATCTCCAGTTCCAACGTTCTAACCACTCTGAAGAAACTGTTCAGGATCATTCTTAAGTATTCCTCCACTTCTGGAATCTGTGGCACCAACAAGAAATGTTTCTTGATGTGCAATGCCACATCGTCAGAATCTGCTAACGTATAAACGACAGAAACTGTCCCTTGCACATTGATTTCGTTGACTACCTGTCGAACCCTTGCAAACTCATCAATATCGAACTTGGAGAAATGATGGCACCAAGGCCATATCAGGTTAACAAACATACAGTCATTAGCGGCTTCCATCAGGAATATCACACCCTGGTACTCGAATTGGATGCGCCCTGTTTCATCGTATTTAGGCTCACTCCCGATATTCTCAATGGTTCTTAAAGCCAATTGCCTTGTACTAATCGTCTCTTCCATATTGGTTCCATTTTCTTCATTATTCTTAGGTTCTGGCTCAATATTGGAACCATAGTCATCGCTATCATCTTCATGATAATAACGCCAGATGTTGTATATCACAACGAATACCAGTATTCCTATTATATGCCACGTCATAATATCCTCATTTGTATAGTCAATCACTATCCATCTTCTTTAGTTTCCCCTCTGCCCAGCTCTTGTTAGCCTTCGTTGTTAGCATCAACGTGTTGATAATCTTCCTCTTGTCAGCATCCTCCAAAGAGTCGAAACGCTCCTTCATCTCCAGGACAATGAACTTCCCATACCCATTCTCATCCTTCAGGTTCTCTATCAGCTCATCTACGTTCATCGCCTTTATCTTCTTATCCCTTTCTTCGATACGGGCATCGAACAACAGGTGGAAGATGCTATCCTTGAGAGGCTTGTCATGCGACAACCACCTGCTGCTGTACAGCAATACCAACTCCTGTCGTGAAATGCCTGGCAGCATATCCACGCACTTCCTTAACTCTACATCATTCCAACCTGAATAATGCGCCTTCTTTGCCTGTTGCAAAATGTAATCAAAATCTGTCATAGTCCTCAGTCTATTTTTCCATTATCATGAGAACTATGTAAATTGACATCATAATAAAAATGATACAGAAACCTGTGACTACCCTATTCGCACGATTGACCTCTTTTGTCAGTTGTACCACTTGGTTATTCGCATCATCCAACTCTCCCCTCAACTGGTTTTCTACTTTTTCTTGTTCAAGAGCGATGTCAATCAACTCTTCTTTCGTCTTGTCAACTAAACCGATTTTTTCCATAATGTTTACTTTTTTGTTACACATTAGTATATGTTTTTTCTCGCCACAAAAGTAGTGATTATCTAGCTGTCTTAAAAGAAAACCACAGAAACAAGCCTTGTGAAAAACATACTTTATTCCCAAGTTATCAGTTCACGCGGTAGATGGATTTTCTTCGCCTCCCCTCGCGAACCCTTTATATAGTAGTTTTCTGATAAAGTACTGCCCAACAACGTGACAAAAGACTTTCTGATACGAGCACACTTCTCGTTGATGGAGTTCAGCAACGGGTTCGTCACATCCTCTATGCTTTGTATCGCCCTTTCTGTGAGACCCCAAGGCCTTATCTCAGAGTATATTTTTGTTAGTTCTTGCCTATAATCAGGCAGATTCTTAAAGACGATGCCTTCAGGGTGTTTAAGGAACAAGACATATACAGACCTTACCAGAGGCTCCAAATGCACCTCTTTGTGCTCTTTACCAAGGTATATCCGATAGTTCTTGCTGACAGTTAATCTGAGAAGAGGCTGTTCTGTATGCAGAAGAGAAGTAATCTCCTTTTCAGAAAAACCATAGTCTTTCAGTTTCTGCACCATGTCCTTCAGATCTTGTACAAGAGCATTGTAAAGACCATTCTTTTCGTTGCCGTTTGTGTTTTTCATAGTAGGTTAGTTTTGTTGGTTGTTATCTTTAATCCTCGGTTCAATCTCGCATCTCATTCCTCAGTGAATACCTGTTTCTTAATCAGTCGAAGCAGGTATTCAACTGCCTTTGGCGCCTTTTCTCGTGCTGTCGTCAGTTTCTGAGCAAACTCCTCCTCAGTGATGTCCGAATTGAAGTCATCTACCAACTCTCGAGGATCATCCGATGTCTTAACGAGCACCAAGCCCTTTCGTTTCATCAGATAACGGAGCGACAGAATTCCCTTGTTGTACTTAGGCTTTGCCTTGATGAGTTCCTGCATCAGATTCAGTCCATTGTCGCCAATATGCAACTCGTTGAGCATGGCAATCATGTAGAGCACCTTGCAGTCAGGAGTTGACATGTCGAAGACATCACCCATCAGCACATTCACTGCATCCGCCTCTTCATAACGTTCAAGCTTTGCCAGACAGCGCGACTTCACATACAGTGCCTCTTGACACTGATGTTGCGACAGCACACTATCAGCATAAACTAAAGCCTGTTCATACTCACCAGCATAGAGGCTCAGCAGAGCAGCCAAGAACCTGGGTGCCCAATGGTCTGCAGCTTTTAGCTCAGTGGGAACCTCGTTAACACATCCGAAGAGATCGTCGTCGCAGATTACGGTATCGAGGAAACGTTTGGCCTGCTGCATGGCCTCTTTGATGTCACCACCTTCAGCTTTCTTCTGCACCAAAAGCAGATATTGCTTGGCAGCATCATCGTATTTATTGTGAGCTAGCAACTGATAAACAGCCTTTCCGCTTTCTATCTCGCTGTTAATCACCTGCTCGTCGTTATAACCATTGGCATAAGACAGCACCTCACGGCTCGTATGGGCATACTGAGGAATGATGGGGCGGGAGAGGAACAAGCCGCCCAACGAGCGTACACGGCTCAAAGCCACATAGAGTTGGCCTGCAGCAAACATCCCCCTGCTCAGATCCAGGTATAGTTTGTCGAACGTCATACCCTGACTTTTGTGTACAGTGATGGCCCATGCCAGTCGAAGCGGATACTGCGTGAAAGTGCCTTGCAGCTCCTTCTTCATCTTGCGTTCTTCCTTGTCGTACTCATAGCTGTACGACTCCCAAGAGCAGTTTGGCACCACATAGGTTTCACCACCTTCAACGGTTACCTTTATCTCGTCCTTCGACAACTTGGTCACCTTGCCAATGGTGCCATTCACCCAACGCTTATGCGAGTCGTTGCGGGTAAACATCACCTGAGCACCAACCTTCAGTTTCAAGGTTAAATCTACAGGAAATCGCTTCTCCTCGAACTTGCCAGTGACAGTGCCCTCGTAGGTGTACTCCTCTGAGTCAATCTCTGCCAACCGCATCTGATTAATGTCATCAGCAGTTCTATTGAGCGATGCAAGTGTAATCACTGCCCCATCCTCTTTTGTAGGCTGGCAGACACGCTCGTTCAGATGCATCAGAACCTCTGGTGTCGTTTTGTTCAGGCGAACACTCTCAAGGATTTTAAGGAAAGCCTCATCCTCTTGACGGTACACCTTTTGGAACTCAATCTTCACCATCCGCATCCGCTTGATGACGTCTGCCTTGTAGAAGAAGCAATCATCCGCATGATAGAGGTCGTGCATCAGATCACTTTCCGCACCTTTCTTCAGTACAGGAGGCAACTGGAACATATCACCCACGAAGATGACCTGCTTACCCCCGAAAGGCAACGAAGAGCGCAGTGTCTTCCGCATTGTATAGTCGATAGCATCGATGATGTCGCAACGCACCATAGAGACCTCATCTATAATGATGGTATCCGTATGGATTAGTGTAAGGATTCTCGCCTCACTCATCTTGCCCATCGTGCCTGGCGTGCAGACATCCATAGGCAGTCCGAAGAACGAGTGAATGGTATCGCCACCCGCCAGAATAGCTGCCACACCAGTTGGAGCCAGTGTGATAAACTGCTTGTCCACCAGTTGCTGCACCTTGCGAAGGAAGGTTGTCTTACCTGTTCCTGCCCTACCAGTAAGGAAGAAACTACTGTTCGTGTTGGCTATCAAGTCGAAAGCCATCACCTGCTGCTTGTTCTCTGTGTCGATCATGTTCTCCATAGTTTTAGTGTTGTTCAAGTTTGGGTAGTATTTGGGTTAAACGTGTGTTGAAGTCAGGATCAAGGAAGCTCTTGTAGCATCCACTGATCAGTTCTTGAGCCTGCACGCCAATCTGCTCTACAGGCACACAAGTGCGCTGCATCTTCATGACACCAGTCAGGTACTCTTTCACCATCTGCTCAGATTCCTGACGGATGAAATCTTCGTTACGGAACTCCTTGTCGTAGTCACGCTTCTGGATCAGTTCCATCTTTTGTCCATTGAAGGCATAGAGTTCTATACCATCGATGTATGTCCAACTGTGGTACAGTCCCACCTTCTCCACGATGACAATGCGGTCGCAGAAGCGGATACCCAGGTAGTAGCGGTGTCCATTGCCACTCTCGTATTGGCTGCAAATGAACATCTTCTGACTATCATCCCAGGTGGGGATATTTACACGTGGTGTGCCGTATGTTGGCAAAATGCTGTCGAACAGGTTCTTGTTGATTGCTTTGGTCAGTGTTGCCATAGTCTTGTCGGTTTTGTTTGGTTTATAGTTGTTGATTATTCAATCTTCACTTTCGTCAGGCCAGCTGCTTGTGCTGAGTTTCCTCAACCATGCTTCTTGCAAAGCCGGACAATTCCTGGTCACTGACATGAGCTCCTTGAAGCTTCATCTGCCCTTCCAAGAATCCCTTCAGCATGAGAATGCTCTGCTCCTTGGCGAACTGATCGCTAAAGATGCGATAGTCGCACCCACCCCAGTACTTCTGAGCAATAAGTGTTGCCTTCGGGCCATCAAAGGCAAACAGCTTGATGCCATTCAGGAAGGTGTGGATATACCCCTGTCCAAGGTCGTAATAGACCACCAATCTGTTCGACAGACGAATCGCCTTGTAGTACATATTCCCAGCAGCGCTGGTGTATCCCTGGGAAAGAAATACGTTCTTTGCTGCGTTGTAGGTCACTTGCTCGCCAGAGAGTGCTGGAAGAGTCTTAGTTACGATTGCTTGGAGTGCTGTGTTCATCATAGTAGTCATCCTGTGTTTAGTCCCCACCACTAAGCATTTGCAGCATCAATCTCGAGGTGGTAGCGATGATTGACGCTGCAAAGTTAAGGCGATTTCTGCAACCTTGCAAGAAAAACAACCTTGTGAACGGTTCCGTTCTACTTGGAACCGTTTTCTATTTCATCCAATAACTCAAAATCTTGTTCACGAATGAAATAAGGGTATTTATTTGTCTTAGGATTAGTATTAACGACATAATTGAGCACCTTTATTGTCTTGCCCAGCCATTCTTTGCGCTTTAATAGAACCGAAAACTTCGTTCCCATATGAAAGATGCCTTCATGTTCCTCCAATACACCAATAAGTTCACTATCCAAGACACCATTCCCCTTTTCTTTCTTATCTTCTATCTTAACTTCTATATTTACCCATTTTTGTCTGTTCTTTTCTTTATCCAAATGCTTTTCTATATAATGGTTCATCCACTGTGTTACTTCGCACAATTGTAGCGCTATACTAAATATAAGAAGTCTTGAATTTCCCCCTAACGCAATAATGTGGTTGTCGTACTTTTCTATTTCCTCTTCTTTTAATTCAGTTAAATGAGATGATTCTGTCGAATGAGAATTGGAATTACCTAAGTTTATAATTAATGACATTATATCTTGAATATGTCGCGGGGCTATCTTTTCACCATAAGCCCCATATCTATATCCCAGTTTTTCTGCATCACGTCCTATCATAAACATAAAGCACTGATTTAGATTAACAATTCCTCCAGCAAAGAAATCGTTGGGGATTATATCTGCTTTTCCGGCCAATCTAAAGACTCCTTCCAATGCTTTTCTCATAGGATTATAAAATAAACGAGGAGTAAAATTCGGGTGAGCCTCAGGGAAATGCATTGCCTCTAAAATCACTGAAATATCATCGCAGACTTCTTTACCCAAAGAGGATAATGAATTAAATGTCTCACGATACAATTCCTGAATTTGAATTCTAGTTGATTTTCGAGCATGCGATTTGATCCTTTCATATAGAGACTCATTGTCCACATTTTTTGAATAGTACTTTTTGTGGTTAAGTTCAGTCCAATCTGCATCCCATTGCAAACGATCATCATTGATTGAGTCGGAAACTTCACTTTCTGCACCTCCAGTAAGGACATACCAAGGTATGACCCTTCTCTTGTCCTTACTGATTGCTGCTATATCTTTCAGTGCTTCACGAAGAAAAACAATCGCACTATCTGCACTATCCCTATGGAATTTGCATTTAGCATCAAGAATGATAGCTGCCCATCTATCATATTCTGTCTCTAATGCAACTTTGGCATCATCCCAACAAGGAAATGATACTAATTCCAAGCCGAAACTTTCAGCTTTGATTGGATAGGTTTCTGTTACTTTAGGGTCGTCTTCAACCCACAGTACCTGTATTATATCATAATCTTCCATTATATTCAAAAGTCTACTGGTTTAATTACTTTGTATTTACTTCCCATATCGTCGATATTATTAAAAGTCAGAACGTATTTCACAGTAAAGGTACTTTGGGGAGTAGAAACTATCTCCACCTTTCCATCATACCTTTGCATAATATCATCGATCTCATTACAACCAATACCATTATGTCCGTCGTGATGAAGAGAAGTTGAAACGCCATACTCTAACAAAGATGCTGTATCTCTATCCTCTGGAATAGGGGTCCCATTGTTTTCTATCTCTATGACTAATGTCTTGCCTTCACCTCCAATATGCCATGAAAACTTTAATTGATAGTCTTCACGAGATTTGTCGTTAAATGCCCATGACTGCGCATTGGAGATAATATTTTTAAATATATGTTCCAATGCGTCTTTAGGAAACAGGAATTGGCGTATAGATTGCCCTTTCTTTAAAGCAAGTTCTCTCCTTGATGGCTGTGTGTTGGTAAAAGCATACCCATCACTTTTTGCCTGATTATTGCCTTTCTCCCATGTGATAATAGGTTTGAAATTAAGCCAACCGTTCTCATTACGTGCGATGTAATCTTCCATAAATTTTTCCGGGTCAATCCATTCTTCCATAGCAAATGTATATTCTACGTCTGCTATATGTTCCAAGACAGGCATCATGTCCTTAATTCCTTTGGAAATATATTCGAATGCTTCACTCACCGTTGTTCCTTTGATTCTAGAGATAACATCATCATCAGCAAGATGTCCTGCATTACGCTCACGAAATGCGTTCAAAGCATAGAACATTGCTTCTAAAGAAGAAAGTGACTGAGTCAATGCATGCTTACGCATACGCATAGACCGTCTTATGTTGTAGAGACTATCTTCCAAGTTCTTAACAACTTCTTTTTCGCTATTCATTCTGCCCATCTCGTCATTGACGATTCGCTTATCTGTTGGTACTAGAACATCCTTAAAATGTTCATATAATCCAAAATCAGAATAAGCAATCAGTCGCCTATAAACTACTGGCATAGAAAGAATTGACAATAGTGAAAAGGCATCAATAGTGTCTGTTGGATATAAAACATGTATATCCGGATTTACCGCGATAGCTTTACCAGATGCATTGATAAGAGCAGTCACTATACCCTCGTCTTTCAACTTGAAAAGAACTGCGTCTTTATTTCCATCAATAACCTTGCAATTTCTGTACAAAGATATTTGAACATCCTTTGAGGAAATACTGCCACCGTCTTCCCCGACGCTAAATATGCTAAGCCTCTTTGTCCCATAACGCCAATCTTGAGGATTATTGGGTAAATTGACTTTTTTCAGAGAAGAAATGTCAATGGGGCCTGCAAATACTCCTGACAAGTCATTTTCCACGACCCATGGCGTATCTTCAGGTAAATCATGGGTAACATCATATACATGTGTCGTTAATATGGCACACAGTTCAGTCAATGGAACTGGGATGCCATCGCTTGTTATTCCTTCTGTTACATACACTTGAGGTACCAGTAAAGTAGGATCTATAACAAAAGAAGGGGCCTTGTCTTTCTTACGAAGACCTGTTCTTTCTTCTATCCCATCATTCTGTAACATCGCGTTCAACTCATCAAGATTGAGTACGCTACCATAATACGAACTATCAGACTTAAGCGCTGCAAAACGTGCGTCAATAAACGTGGTTTCAAAGTCCGAATTACCTTTTTCTATTATAATAACAGAAAAAGATTCGTTACGAAAACTCTTTCCCATGATGTGTGGGAGTTGGATGATTTCTTTTAATGATCCATCATCAATCACCTTTTTCCAGAAAGATTCTAGCGAAAAATCTGCATTTCCTTTCCACAGACACTCATTAGGGAGTATCAGAAGCATTTTTCCACCATCAACAAGATTTTGATACATCAATTGTATTTTGTTGATAGTTTCCTGGTCATCAGGACCTTCACCAGTGTAGTCATTCTCCTTATTGGGTATACCACTTGGAACATAAGGAATAAAAGACAGGGCAACATCATATGCGGGGGGAACCATTTCATCCTCTATCACTGTCGCATCTACATTGTTTGCGAATAAAGCGACTTTCATCCATGGCCATATATAGTTGATGTCTCTCTTGTTGTAGACAACATGAGCTACCTTACGGCATTTGTCACAATAATCATTCCATCGTTTGTGAAAGGATATATAGCTTTCCTCACATAAGAAGGAGCAACTAGGGAAAAGGGCTGTCAGCTGGGCTAATCCAGTAAATGGATTGTAGACCTTAGCTCCAGCTGGAATGTCAAAACGGTTTTTAATCAGTTCCAATAATTCTTTTGGTATAAGGAAAAGATCCCGAATGTCATTCTGGTCAACCACATTGAGGTCGTTGTTCGGAGTTTGGATTATATAATTAACCATTTCCCTAAAATGATTTTCCAAGAAGAGTTCTTCCTCTTTTGAAAAAACCGACTGGTCATATTTGTTGGCAAGCAAATAAGCTAAAACACTTGTATCGGCCTTGTCTCCTGCTACATTTTTATAGAAATGGCCCAACAACTGCTCATTTGCTCTTATAGAATCGACAGCATCTTTAGGAATGTCAATGTCTAACACATAACCCTCTATACCTTGCAAGTGAAGGCTCATGGCGAAATCCATTTCATTGTCATACTGATGTTTATATTCCTCAGCAAGATTTTTTGCTGCCAGGCTCTCCTTACCCACCTTGGTACGGTAAAACTCTACGAGGTTAATCACTCTCTGCTGAATCTCTGCTGCGTTCTGTACGTTCTGCATAGTCTCTTGTGTTTTTATTGGTTAGTACTCTATGTTTTGCACTTGTGTCTCAAATGCGTTGCAAAGGTACAACCGATTTCTGATTGCTGCAAGCATTTCTGACTCACGAATGGTTCCGTTCTTCGTGGAACCATTTTGAGTAACAGAGTGATCGAAAGAAATCACAGTAAGAATTATATTAGCAACTTGCATGACTATCATTTATATGCGCAAAGATACGCATTATTTGTTATAAAAGGTTGGTTGCAATCACAGTTATAACACTTTTTAAGCCAAAAATGTGCTAACAATAAAAATAATTGCGTATATTTGCGCCAGTTTTATTGGTTGTTGAAGCGAGCCATTGAGCCACAGTCAATAAAATGGGAGAGGCAATGGTGCCAATTCCGATTTTTATATATTTTAATTTATGGCAAAAGGAAAAAAGTTGCTGATTACAGCAAAGTATGGCTCGCTCGAATTTCATGAGACAGCAAGACCGTACAATGAGAATGTGCATGACGCACAAGTTAAAGATTGTGTGAATAGCATCCGTCGACAAATCATCGACGCAGGAAAAGCTGAGATGATGGATGCATTTCAGTTGACAAGTGAACTAATCGATTAGTCACTTACCTCTATCGCCCAAGGCGGAATTATGATGGCTCCGCCTTGGGATTTATCAAGTAGAACACTAAAGGGCTTAATAATAACACGACTGGTGCAGTTGGCCCCTGCAGTGACAACCAATCTTAAAACAATGTATGCATATGAAACAATTTGTTCATCGTGCTTAGGTTGAGTGTAGAAGGATCGCTCAATCATTAATGCACAAGGTCGGAAGAATGATTCTTCCATTGTCCTTCGTATTAAGTTTCGGTAATCTCCAGTCTGCCTATCATGAGTAGCTGCTACAACCAACGCTGAGCAACAAACTCAAATACGAGTTTCGGTAGTTAGGGGCAGCAGAGAAAGTGAGAAAATAGAGTTAGATATTTCCCATGGAGTCGAAACGTTGACATCCTAAAAATCGGAAACTGGTAAATGGACTGTCCTGTTTGTTGCACAGGAAGGGTGGTTCGAGTCCACCTACCAGTTCTATTCATGAGAATACTGCTTTATCTGTTTCTCGAAGATATCTATTATCTGTTCTCTCAACGATATTGGCTGAATCACTTCAAGATACTGACCATAAGCGAGAATCTTGCCTCGAAGTTCGCGGTTGGGTTCAATCGTTAGCGCAACTTCACCATAACAACCATCTTCATGTTCGCTAAAAGGAAGTGTTTCTTTCTGGCTATGATGCAAAGGCTTCGTCAGCAATAACCCATGCTGGTATTTCGTTTTTGTATGGATAACGACTTGTTCCACCTTTACGCCCTTCTCATGGGTCACTCCTATTATATTCTTGAAGAAGTCCTGATAGAATCCTTTGGGGGCAGGAATGTACTCCACATCATTTACCTCAGTGAGTTTACCAACTATTCTGTCAAGAGGTACATTATATGCCTTATATGGTTCACGGTCTGCATCCCCAAAGACAAACCAACGTCCATTATATTCTTTAAGATACTGAGGATGGAATGTCAACACAAATGGTTCTTGACCGAATCGCTGATAGGAAAATTGTAAAACCTGCTTATTGCTAATGGCTTTATAAAACACAGGCAATAGATCTATATTCGTCAGGTTTTGTTCAAAACCGGAGCTAATGCGATTCTCTCCCTCCCTTGCCTCTCTATTTGTATCAAGCAGCAACTGGGTGTTCTCAAAGAAAGAAGAGAACCAACTGGCAGGCATTATTCCTGCAGAGGCTTTACAGAACAGGACATAATCTTCTAATGACTTCTGAACAACTGCCTTGCGTTCCTCACCTAATGGGTCGTCTATTTCGCCAATATATCTATATGCTTTGCCCTTGCTCTGCCCATTGTCCTCAATGCTGTCTGGGATAATCTTTGTCAAAGCTTTCAATACCTCAGGAAATGCTTTCTTCAATTCACCATAACCTGGTTCACTATTGCAAGCCATCTTGTCATAGTATCCCTTAGGTCTGCCGCAATATATAGCAAGTATATCAGCATAGCTGACAAACTTTCGTTTCATCAGCTCTGTATAAATTAAATTGACGAACTCAGACCTAACTCCGAAGCCAGCAAAAATGTTCTTAGTAGACATATTCGTAATGTTTAGGATTGCGCAAAGATACAATAATTCTTTGGAAAAACAACGAATAACCCCAGAATTTTACATTTTCACAAGGCTGGTTATTGGAAAATGTTTGGCGTAAGGGGAAAAATGACATATATTTGCCATCGAAATGAATGATTAAAACAGAGTGTACTATGAAGAAGAGAACGTTAACTATTACAGTGATGATATTAATGTTGGTAATGACAGCCAATGCCCAAGTTGGTGCCTACGACAGAGCTATACCATTACCAACCAGAGATTTATATGACACGCAGACAATGAGCATGGCTTTGGCACATGCGCAGATGGCAGCACGAGTTGAAGCTCAGAGAAAGGAATTGTTCAGCATCTATGCCAATAGAGCTGTTGAAGCATACAACAACAGACAATGGGGCGTTGCTATCAACTGCGTAAATAATGCGTTGGAAACAACATATTACAGTGCTGAAGTCTATTATATTCGTGGTTATGCATACGAACAACTGGGCTATTATCGTGATGCTAAGCGGGACTACAAGAAAGCAAAGAGATATGGTAGCGAGTACGCTGCCAGTGCTTTAGAGTCGATAAAGATTAAAATGAAGAAAAAATAAACACGTACAACTATGAAAAAGGTAACAATGTTTTTGATGACCATGGCCTTCGCCATCAGTGCTCATGCACAGTATAATGTCGGTACATCATCGAGATACACTGACAGTTGGGGTAATTCCACCAGTACACATCGCAACCAGTATGGTCAGACAACTGGCACTTCCTCGTCGTATACTGATAGCTGGGGTAACACGACAACCACTCATCGTAACCAGTATGGCCAGACGATAGGCACTTCGTCTTCTTATACCGATAGTTTTGGTAATACAACTACCACTCACCGCAATCAATATGGACAAACGATAGGTTCGTCATCCAGCTATACAGATAGTTTTGGAAACACATCGACAACATACTCCGATCCATACGGAAGGAGTACAGGCTCGTCTAGTACATACACTGATAGTTGGGGAAACACTTCAACAACCTACAGAAACAGTTATGGCCAGAGCATCGGTTCTTCGTCGAGCTACACCAATTCGTTTGGAACCACTACAACCCAACAGAATAGTAGCAATCCGTATATTACTATCTGGACGTGGTAAAATTGGAATAATGAAACTGAATTGAACTGCCAAGGATTTCTTGGCAGTTCAATTATCTATTTGATCTTGTTTTTCCTCGTCTGAGGGATTTTTCGAATTCTTTATTGAATTCTATGAGTTCAGGTTCTTTGCTGGTTAACGAAGCCACATAGCGGGCTTCGTCATGCATATAGAGCCACTCCTTAAGGGTGTCAAAGCTTTGCTCTGACATTATTTCTTGGATAAACTCCTGTTTAAGTGATTCTATTGACTTGTCTTCCATAACTCTTATTTTTAATACGAATCAGCCATCAGGTCCTTGCGGACTAACTGAGTCAATTGCAAAGTTAAGAAACTAATTTGAGAAATGCAAATATTTTCTCTAGAAAATATGACAGGGCTGTTTCACATTGCAACGATTCCTCTATACCGAAACGCCCTGTTCTTCGCAATTGTCCGAGGGAATTCGAATTTTTCGAATAGCTACGGACAATTGGTATAGACCCTTACCGCATCCCGCATGATTTCTGCATGGTCAAAGGCCAATTCTGGCAATGCAGACAATGGGAACCACTCGGCATTTGCTGCATCATCTTGACCTGTGACCTGGACGGGCTCGTCAATGATGGCGAGGTATGCCACTGTGATGGTGCGGCCTCGTGGGTCGCGGTCCACTTTGGAGTATGCACCAATCTGGTGCACATCGGATACTCGGAGACCCGTTTCTTCCTCCAGTTCACGGATGGCACATTGCTCCGTGGTCTCATCCATATTCATGAATCCGCCAGGGAATGCCCAGCAGCCTTTGTATGGATCTGCGCCTCGCTGGATTAGTAGCACCTTCGGTTGCTCTTCCTTTGTGATTACCACGCAGTCTGCTGTGACTGCAGGTCTAGGATATTTATAAGTATAGGTCATTAAAAGAAAAAAAAGACGCCCGAATGGACTTCTTCGTTTACACTATTCGTCGTGCATATTCTGTGCATGACATGCGTCAACAATGATGATAGTATCGCCCTCTATGGTATATGCAAAATACCAAGTATCGGTATTGGCCATATTTAGTCCTAACCATCGTGTGATGGTAGGTTGTCTTCTCAGCAGCGTTCGTTCAATCTGATACATAGAATCGATGGCATCATCGATATTCTTGTGCATTAACTCTTCAGAATAGGTATGTCTATACTTTAACGCCACATGGTAATAGAATGCATATATCGCCTCATAGCACTGAAGGCTAATCTCGTATTTATATGCAATCATGGCTGAGCGTAAACCTCCTTTACCATCTGATGGAGAAGCTGACGTGCCGTTTCTAAATCCATTGTCTCTGCATCTGTCACTGAAACAACGTTGTTTTCTAATTCATCGTACTTCATAGCCAATACTTTTTCAATTGCAAAGTTAAGAAAGATATTTGAAAAAAACAAATATTTTCTAGAGAAAATGATGCAAAGACCGTTTTACATTACATCGCCACTCTCTACACCTTTAGGTTAGAGAATGTTCACCAAGGGTGAAGGATAGTGATTATTTTGCACAATACGAAGAAAAATGTCACCTCCATTCATCCATATTTACCTCAGCCTCCACAACTTTTTCTATATCGTCTGGCAGAGAGGGGAAGAAGTCGAGACCAGTAAGGCGTTCTACATCGTCGACAGAATTATAGTAGAGGTCTCGTTTCTTGGTGCCCTCATTATTACGAACAACAACCCCGAAGGCTTTAGGTTTGCCAACCATGCAAAGCACCACCTTGAAGAAGGCTTCTGGAACGACGACCTTATTAGGGCCTATGGTTTCATGCTGGCGTTTCATCAGCACTGGACCACAAACGATATAAACTTCGCCATACTGACGGGCCCATTGTCGGCAGTCCATCTCAAGGCTGTTCCAGACACCACTGTTCAACTTGGAATCCTGTGGACAGACGTTAACCAGCGAGAATGAATCGTACATGGCGTCGCGACTCCACTTGTTGTCACCAGCCGGACACATGTGTCCTCGTGACCATCCGCTACCTTTGTAGTCCTGCAGCGTAGCTCTGGGGCTTGGGCAATTCTCCTCCTCATGGAAGTTGTTCATACGCTTCAGTTCACCATCGGTATGTTCAGCCGTCAACTGCCAAGCAACCCAATTGGGCATCCTGGTATCTTGATTGTAGGATACGACATAGCTTTTCTTGCGAAGAATAATTTCAGGTGTTTTCTTTAGTGGGGCTGGCATGCACAGCTCGATGACGGAGTCGGGGATTGTAGTCCCTTGCTTGGCGTCTTTCTGAAAATCTGTAGCCTCTTGCTTGACGTCTTCCCGAATGAACGCATGGAAAGCAAAGGCGCCAAACATCAGCAAGGCTGCTACCCATAATAATGATATGTGTTTCATTTTCATTCTAATTCTTGTTAGAATGCAAAGATAGTGCAAATCGAGCGAAGCACCAAATTTATTTAGGTATTTTTGAGCAGAATAGACGAACGAAAAACGCCTCGAAGTAACTCCGAGGCGTTAAATGTCAACCTGTGGGGTTTACACGGTAATGCTACTCACTTACCCTCTGTCATTTAATCTTTCCGTTACGAAACAGGCCACGAGGCCGTAGGTGATGGTGGGACGAATCCATATCTCCGTCAGCATATAGTTGGTATATTCGCTGAAGGGCTCTAGATAGATGTCGTAGTTGTAGAGCGCGGCTATCAGCATGTCGATGATGCAGATGGCCCACAGGTTGCGCTTGGTATAGCTCTGCCAGTTCTTTCGGGCATAGAAGAAGGTGAGCGTGCAGAGCAACAACACTGACAGCGTGAGACAGGACAGGTGCAGCGCATAATAGGCCAGCGGCGGCGCAAAGAGGATGTCGCGCAGCAACACCGTTATGCCCACGGAAACGGAGCACCAGTAGTTGAACCGCTGGGTGTCCAGTCGGTTGAAGAAATACATCCATATCATCACCAGACAGGCGATGTAAAAGAGGTTGAGCACCAGTTCGGGCCATGCCTCCTTCAATCCGAAGTGCGCCACGCCATAGAGCATCACGGCCACCGACACCATGCCCGCCACGGCGGTGATGCCGATATCAAAAATCTTGGCGTTCTTTTTAAATCTTGTATTCATCATTTGAAAGTGCTTTTGCTAATTTTTTTACTCCATAAAATCCGGGTCGAAGTGACTGTGGTATTCGAGGCACAACTTTTTATAATATTCGCGCGTGGCTTCGCTTGTCGTGTCTGCCCGGATGATTTCATAATAATAGGATGACGATTGACGACCGTGGGAATATCTAAACGTAACATCTTGTTCATCACCGCATCAAAATCCGTTTATACCCTGAAGATGCTGGTCCATGGGGAATAGTTCCCACATCATATCATCTTCTTTGCCTGTTCTTGTGCCGCAATGACCTTGTCGCACCACTGGTCAAACTCGGGGTCTTCCACTTGTAGTTCTGGGTGAGCAAGAATATAGCTGACACAACGTCGAACGCCCTCATCGAAACGGGTTGTAGCCTGGAAACCAGGAACGGCACGCTTCAGCTTCGTGCAGTCGAAGATAACCGTTGCAGCCTTGTCACCAATGAGGTTTCCCTCCAAGTCGTAGTTCTTCGGACAGACGGCGGCCAGGAAGTCGGAGGCGACGTGATAGAGTTGTGGCGTGACATTCAATGCCTGGCCGACACACTCATATATCTGGTCCCACGTCAGTTGCTCGTCGCTCATAATCTGGAATGCTTCTCCGATAGCCTTCGGATTACCCAGCAGACCAATGAAACCACGTGCAAAGTCCTCGTTCCATGTCAGTGTCCACAGCGAAGAACCGTCGCCATGCACCAGCACGGGCTTGCCCTCCAACATACGCTTCAGCACTGGCCAACTGCCTTTCGGACCATGGATACTCACGGGCACGCTACGCTCGCAGTAGGTGTGTGAGGGGCGCACAATGGTCACAGGGAATCCGTTCTGGCGATACTCCCTCATCAGCAGCTCCTCGCAGGCAATCTTGTTGCGCGAATACTGCCAATGTGGATTTGCCAGCGCAGTACCCTCAGTAATATACGGACTACGCACTGGCTTCGCATACGCTGAAGCCGACGAGATATAGACGTACTGCTTGGTACGTCCGCGGAACAAGCGGATGTCGCGCTCCACCTGCTCCGTCACGAAGCCAATGAACTCGCAAACGGCGTCAAACTGCGCGTCGCCCAAACCGGCGAGTACGGCTTCTGTATCGTCGATGTCGGCAATCACCTGTTTCACACTTCCAGGCACCTCCTGCTTACGTGTGCCTCGGTTCAGTAGCCACAGTTCGTGGCCGCTCTCTGCTAACTGTCGGGTGATGGCACTGCTGATTGTGCCCGTACCACCAATCATGAGAATCTTCATCATGCGTCTATGTTTATTATTATTATGCGAACGTCGTATTATTTCATTCCTGTCCGACTGCTGAAGTTGATGCGGACGCCCTTATCGTCGACCATCATGTCCATGCCACCGTTGTTGCCATTGCTGACAGTCGGCTGGCGTTCTCCATCCAGTATCTCGCGGCACATGTTCTTGATGTCGATGACGCGCTGGAGTGTCTCCAGGTTGTCACCACTGTAATGACCAGGGAAGAGGAAACGGATGTCGTTCTTCTTCATATAACGCTCAATTCGCTCGGCTGTGTACATCTCAGTGGAAAGGTTGGTGAATACCAGCAGATTGGTAGAGCCGAAGGCATCACCACTGAATCCGTAATGCTTGGCCTTGTCGAAGAACGTGGCGCTACCAGCAGTATGGCCAGGCGTAAAGATAACCTCTATCTCTCGACCACCCAGGTCTATCACCTCGCCATCGTAGAGATACCTCATCTGCCCCTTGTAATTACGCATGTTATTCGGAACGATGGGCATGTCGCCTGCATTCAGATAGACCTCTGGGAAAGGCCCTACCCCACCCGCATGGTCGCCGTGGGCATGGGTCAGCATCATCGTAACTGGCTTGGAGGTGATCTTTGCCACAATCTTGTCCAACCCTGGTATATATGTCCCTGCATCTATCAGGATTGCGCGGTCATTACCTTCAACAAGGTAGAGCGACTCATTATAGACCCTGTGTCCGTTTCCTATCCATGTATGCTCGTCGAGCTGGCGGAACACCACTTCATCATCCTGGTAAACCACTTTACCACGAAGGTCGCGACTGTTGATTTCCGCTTCCTGTGCCTCAACCGTAATAGGCATCAGGCTAAGCAGCATGGCTGCAATAATAATCATTTTCATATCCGTTTAGTTTTTATTGGGTTATTTATCTGATATTGTCTTTTTTTTTTAATTAATCATAAACTTGGGGCAAAGATAATAAAAAATTCTCGTTTTTTCGTATATTTGCACCAAGATTTAAGAAGATACAATAATAATTATGAAAACTACAATAGAACGCGTATTCCAGATCTTTAAGGAACTGAACCAGATTCCACGCCCTTCACACCATGAAGAGCAAGTTGCTGACTATCTATGCCGGTTTGCAGAACGACTGAATCTGCCCTATAAGCGCGACAAGGAGAACTGCGTCGTCATTAGCAAGCCAGCCACACCAGGCTATGAGGGTGCTGAGCCCGTCGTACTGCTCAACCACATGGATATGGTTTGCGTGGGCATGAGCGACCCGCTTCACACGCCTATCGATGCCTATACAGAGAATGGATGGATGAAGGCTCGAGGCACGTCACTGGGTGCTGACAACGGCATCGGACTGTCGATGGCACTTGCTGTGCTGGAGAGCAACGAGATGATACACGGTCCGCTGGAGGTCATTACGACCACCAACGAGGAGGACGGCATGTCGGGAGCCTCACAGCTGAGCAAGGACTTCCTCAGGGGTCGCAAGGTCATCAATCTTGACTCCGAGGACTACGACACCATCACGACGGGTGCGGCAGGTGCCTGTCTGCAGTTCCACCGCATCCCCATGAAGCGATTGCCCGCTCCAGGTGGCAAGCGCCGCTGGTATCGCATCCGTTTCGAGGGCGGACTGGGTGGCCACTCAGGCGTAGACATCAACAAAGGACGTTGCAGCGCCGTAGTAGCCATGTGGGCCATTCTTGCAGCCATCTACAACGAGTACGACTTTGACGTGGCATCCATCAACCTTGGCGAGGCCAACGCCTCTATCGCCTCGTCGGCAGACATCATCCTTTGTGTGCCGTCTGGCGAGGCCTGTGAGTTTGTCAAGTCTCAGCAGGAGATGATGAACGAATGGCTGCGCGAAGAGTACCCTGACGACCCGAAGATGACATGCAGCATCGAGAAGTGCGAGCGGCAGGACAGCGTGATTTCCAAAGAGGCCTTCGAGGCACTGATGGGTTGTCTGGAACAGGTGCCGCAAGGCGTGGTGAAGATGAGCGAGGCGATGCCTGGCACGGTAGAGACGTCAAACAACGTGGGACGCATCGTGACGGAAGACAACTGCATCTTCGTATCCACCCACACGCGTAGCTTCATCGACGACGATATGGCCGCGCTGAGCAAGGAGATTGCCGACACCTTTGTGGCCGCTGGTGCCACTTCGGAAGTCGTGATGTCAGCTCCTGCCTGGCAGGAAGACCAACAGTCAGCATTCCTGCAGCTCACCTCCGACACGTTCCTCGACGTGCTGGGCTGGCGCCCACGCATGGTAGCCATGCACTTCGTCTTGGAGGCCGGCTTCTTTGTCGCCCACTATCCAGGCATTCAGATTGCCAGCATCGGCCCACGCATCGTAGAGCCGCATTCCACCAGCGAACGCGTGGAACTGAAGACCATCGAGGACATCTGGCAAGTGCTCATCGAACTTCTCAAACGTCTCGCAGTATAGCGTGAATAAGGTGCCTGAACAGTAAGAATGCCTGAACAGCGGACATATATTGCCATCGACCTGAAGTCGTTCTATGCTTCAGTGGAGTGTGTGGACAGAGGGCTTGACCCACTGACCACCAACCTCGTGGTGGCTGACGAAAGCCGCACGGAGAAGACGATATGTCTGGCTGTATCCCCATCGTTGAAAGCCTACGGCATTGGTGGCAGGGCGCGACTCTTCGAGGTCTATCAGAAAGCTCGCGGCGTTGACTTTATCATCGCCCCACCCCAGATGGCACACTACATCGAGGTCAGCACCAGCATCTACCAGATTTATCTGAAGTACATCGCGCCAGAGGACATCCATGTCTATTCCATCGATGAGGTCATCATGGACGTCACCGCCTACCTGGGCAGTTACAAGATGACCGCCCATGAGTTAGCGATGAAGATGATTCGCGACGTGCTGAAACAGACAGGCATCACGGCAACGGCAGGCATCGGCACCAACATGTATCTCTGCAAGGTGGCAATGGATATTATGGCAAAGAAGATGCCAGCCGACAAGGACGGCGTACGCATTGCCGAACTGGATGAGATGTCATATCGCCGTGAGCTATGGGACTATCGTCCGATTACCAAGTTCTGGAGAGTGGGTCACGGCATTGCAGAGAAACTGGCCGTCTATGGCATTGACACGATGGGCAAGCTGGCGCGAATGTCCATAGAGAATGAAGAACTGCTCTATCGTCTTTTCGGTGTGAATGCAGAGTTGCTCATAGACCATGCCTGGGGCTGGGAGCCCTGCACGATGGAGGCGGTGAAGGCATACAGACCAGAAACAAACTCCTTCAGTAGCGGACAGGTGTTGCAGCAACCCTACGATTTCAAGAAAGCCCGTGTGGTGACACAGGAGATGGCAGAAGGCATGGCACTCGACCTGGTATCCAAGCGACTGGTGACAGACCAACTGGTGCTGACTGTCGGCTATGATGCAGAGAATCTCACCCGCCCAGAGATACGCGAGATCTATCATGGTGAGATTACCACCAACCACTACGGTAAGGCAGTGCCGAAGCATGCCCACGGCACGTTCAACTTCGACAGCCCCACATCCTCATCACGCCAAATCATGGATGGTGCAGCAACACTCTTCGACCGCTGTGTCAATCCAGACCTGCTCGTCCGCAGGCTGAATCTCACCACGAACCATGTCGTATCGGAAGCATCCGTATCTGCCAAGGATAATACACCCCAGCAACTCGACCTCTTCACCGATTATGACGCCTTGGAAAAGCAGCGCCAGCAGGAGAAGGCCCGACTCGACAAGGAACGCCGCATGCAGGAAGTACAACTGAAAATCAAACAGCGTTTCGGCAAGAACGCCATCCTCCGTGGTCTCAACTTCGAGGAAGGTGCCACGGCCAAGGAGCGCAACAAACAGATTGGAGGACACAAGGCATGACCCACTATTACGACGATATCATCCATCTCCCCCATCACGTCTCGAAGCGCCACCCGCAGATGTCCATGTGGAACCGTGCCGCCCAGTTTGCACCCTTCTCCGCATTGACGGGATACGACGAAAGTATTAAGAAACAAGCTACAGAATATGAAAAGACTGATTATTTCCCTGATTGCACTGGTCACGATGTATAGTGCATGGGCTGTTGACAGGCTATCGGGTTTGCCCTACCCTATCCTTGGCGGTGAGTTGAGCAACTCGGCGGCAACATCGGTGGAGGACATCGATAAGGTGATGCCACGTATGCGGGCATTGGGACTGAACACGGTACTTGTGCCTGCGTATTGGGAACTGATGGAACCTGTGGAGGGGCAGTTCGACTTCACACTCATAGACCGCACCATCGACGTGGCGCGACGGGAGCAGTTGCACGTGGTGTTCCTCTGGTTCGGCGCGTGGAAGAACTCGATGTCGTGCTATACGCCAGCATGGTTCAAGCAGGACACGAAGCGGTTCCCACGGGCGATGACTGCCGAGGGGAAGCAGATGGAGATTGCCTCGTGCTTCAGCGACAATGTGTTGCAGGCCGACCTGAAAGCGTTCTCGGCACTGATGCAGCATATCCGTGAGCGCGACCCACAGCGCAAGGTGGTCGTCATGATGCAGATAGAGAATGAGATTGGTATGCTGGAATCGGCACGCGACCATTCGCCATTGGCTGAGAAGGCATATAAAAAGGAACGCTGGGCAGAGCGTTACGGCACGGACGAATATGCCGACGAGAAGTTTATGGCGCTGAGCTATGCCCGCTATGTGGAGCATCTGGCTAAAGTTGCCCGTGAGAAGCACGACATGCCGCTCTACGTGAATGCCGCGATGAACAGTCGTGGGCGTCGTCCTGGCGAATATCCGTCGGCAGGGCCGTTGGCACATCTCATCGACTTCTGGCACGAGGGGGCACCGAGCATCGACCTGCTGGCCCCTGACATCTACGACACTGGCTTCAAGTCGTGGTGTGCGCAGTATGCGATGCCTTTACGTCCGCAGGATGGTGGGAAAGTGAAGAACCGCCTCTTTATCCCTGAGAGCCGATGCTGTGAGAACAGCGGAGTGCGTGCCCTCTATGCCTTTGGCGAACATCAGGCTTTGGGCTTCTCACCCTTCGCCATCGACCAGGCCAGCGAGAAGGAAACGGAGTCCGTGACACAGGCCTATGGGCTGTTGAAGCAATTGTCAAATGGTAAATGGTTAAATAGTAAAATGTCCTGGGGCTTACTCTTCGACCAGAACGACCACGAACGCATCATCCATGACGACAACGTGGTGATGACCTGTCGCCACTACTTCACCCTTCCCTGGGACCCTCGTGCCACTGACGGCTCTACGTGGTCTGAGGGCGGCGCTATGCTCATCCGTCTCGGCAAGTTCGACTACCTGTTGGCTGGCAGTGGCGTAGTCATCGACTTCAAGACGCCTACCGAGAAGCAACAAGAGCAGCAGAAGACATTAGGCGAGGACGGCTTTGCAGAGGCTGGCGGAGAAGGTTCAAAGTTCAAGGTTCAAGGATTAAAGTTCAATGGAAAACGTCTTGGTATCCTTTCCGTTGATGAAGTAGCCATCGACGCTACTGGCACCATGCAATACCTCCGTCGTCACAACGGCGATCAAACCCATCAAGGCCGTCACGCCCGCATCGGTGTTGGCGAATGGAAGATATTACACATTAAACTTTACGAATATTAAACGTCTGCCTCGAGGAACCGGAGCTCTGCCTCCAGCATCTCCAGTTTCGGCATAGGACAGCCTGCCTCGCGGGCAATCTCCAGGGGAACGTCTTCTGCACATCCTCCTCCACACCTATGCCATTCTGCATGAGCCAATTTGGCTCCGTAATATCCGCCAATGGCACCTGTGCCGATGATTCCATATTTCATAATGGGCGCAATGGTAGCAAATAATTACTTATTTTTCGTATATTTGAATAATAATTTCGTATCTTTGCACCAAAATATTGCCATCATTGCCGAAAAATATACGATATGAGCAACAATAACACGAAATGGGTGGCCTGCTGGGGCAATGCCACATCGATAACAAACCGTAGCGAGGCTATCTATGCCAAGAACCTGACCCTGCGGTATCCAGTAAGGATGCCTTTCAGCGGTAGTCAGTTGAGATTCCGTTTCTCGAACCTTACTGGTACAGAACCTGTGACACTCAACAAGGTACTGGTGGACCATACGCCGATTACCTTCGACGGCAAGACCAGCGTGACGCTGATGCCTGGCAAGGAGACTGAGAGCGACGCTATCAGCCACGCAGTAAGTCGTGGCGACACTATCGAGGTGAGCATGTATATGGCCGACTATACACAGATGAACAGTGGCACACTCATCACGGGTCCACTGTCGAAGGGATTCTATGCATACGGCGACTTTGCCGAGGCCGACGTGTTGCCCCTGGACCTGACACGACACACCAACTGGTTCTACTTCCTGAACACCATCGATGTGCTGACATCTGCCGACAATCGCGCCATCGTTTGCTATGGCGACTCGATTACAGCCCAGTCGTGGCCCGACTATATGGCGCAACTGGCCTTCGGATCTAACGTAGCCATCATCCGCCGAGCCGTCAGTGGCACGCGCATACTGCGCCAGTACGACTGCATCACCTATCTGGCTTACGGACTGAAAGGCTCCACGCGATTCCCTATCGAGATGAACGTTGCTGGAGCTACTGATGTGATTATCCAGCACGGCATCAACGACATCATCCACCCTGTGGGCGAGGATGTCAACCCCTTCCGCCCATGGAGCGACCTGCCCACGGTAGAGGAGATGGAACGTGGCGTGGAGGAGATATACGTGAAGCCCGCCAAAGCCATGGGACTGAAGGTGTGGAGCGGCACCCTGCTGCCTATCTATGGATGGCGCACCTACAACGAGGATCGCGACTGCATGCGACAGCAGTTTAATGAGTGGCTACGCACATCGCCCATCTTCGACGGATGCATAGACTTCGACGCCGCCGTACGCAGCAACACCAATCCCAAGGCTTTTGCCGAGGGCTACGACAGTGGCGACCATCTGCACCCCAGCGAGCGTGCCTACGAGGCTATGGCGCAGGCGGCAGTCCACAGAATGACCATACGCCACATGCCTCGTTACGACCACGAGGAACAATACTAAGTTTTATTTGAAATCTGATGTGGAATAAACCCTGGAATATGAAAGAAGGTTTCCTCATAGGCGGAGGCCTTATCTTTGCAGGACTGGCGCTACAGTTGAGCGTCGGCCCTGTAGTGTGGGATGCCTTTGCGTGGCCTGTCAACGGCATTGTGCTGGCAGGCTTTATGGTGATGTTAACAGCAATGGTGTACCTGCGGAAGAAAGTATATGCCTTCCAATGGATGACGACGAACACAGCTGCAATACCAGCGATGGTGTGGGCTGTGGTGCTGACCATCATCATGGGACTGACACGACAGCAGGTTAATGGCACATGGCTGAACAACATGCTATCGTTCTGGCCGTTTGTGCTTATCTATGTCTATATCGCAGTCATCCTTGGACTTACCATCCATCGAAGATTACGCCAGATATTCAAAGGGCAGGGGTCGATAAAGCGCGACGTGCCTTTCTTCCTCAATCACCTCGGCTTGTTTCTTGCCCTCACAACTGCCACGTTAGGCTGTGCCGACATGCAGCGCGTGAAGATGATTACTGCTATCGGCGAGCCAGAATGGCGAGCTATGGAACAGAGCGGTGCCATCAAGGAGATGCCTATAGCCATCGAACTGAAGAAGTTTATCATGGAGACCTACGACGATGGCTCGCCCAAACGCTTTGCCTCGGAGATTCAGATATTGACGAAGACAGGCAAGAATATCGAGACCACCATCGACGTGAACAAACCCTGCGAGGTGGACGGCTGGAAGATTTACCAATATGGCTACGACACGCAGAGGGGTGCCCAGAGCCAGATTTCGATACTCGAACTGGTGAGCGACCCGTGGTTGCCGTGGGTATATGCGGGCATCTATATGATGCTGGCAGGAGCGGTGCTGATGACGCTGGAGGTATTGTGGAGACGATTGCGGAAAGCTACAAAAAAGCAGCTTGGGTGGTACTTATACTTCGCCGTCCTTGCCTCCCTATTTGCCTACTTCTTCTTTGACAGCTACAACACCAAGACGCTGGTGCCTGCCCTGCAGAGTCCCTGGTTCGCGCCCCACGTATTTGTCTATATCTTCGCATACACCCTGCTGGGCATAGCTGTCATCATCGCCTGGTGGAAATCGGCCGACGACCTCGTCTATGTAAGCCTTGCCTTCCTCACCATCGGCATGCTCTTCGGCGCACTCTGGGCGAAGGAAGCCTGGGGCCACTACTGGTCGTGGGACCCTAAGGAAACGTGGGCCGCCATCACTTGGCTCTCCTATCTGGTTTACGTCCACTATCGCCATACGTCACTTCGCAACAGTCTCCCCTCCAACAAGGAAGGGGGTAGGTCTCGGCTGGCCTTCTGGATGCTCATCGTCTCGTTCATCCTCCTGCAGATGTGTTGGTGGGGCATCAATTACCTTCCCTCTGCCCAAGGCTCGAGCGTACATACCTATAGCACTAGCAAATAAACTTAACTGATTTAAAATATGAAAAAGATACTCACGACAGTGCTGCTTGTATCAGCCATGATGGCAACATCGGCACAGACAGAGAAGAAAGGCTTTGACGACCTGTATCACTTCATCGAGAACCTCAACGTATTTGAATATGGTCAGGAGGAAGCCCGCGCATACTACATTCCAGGGCATCACGTCCTGCTCAACGGAAAATGGAAGTTCTTCTATGGTGATACACCTCAGGACATACCAGGCAATTTCTTCGAGGAGAAATTCTCCGACTCGAAGTGGGCGACCATCGACGTGCCGTCAAACTGGGAGATGAGAGGCTATGGCGACCCGCTGTTCCGCAATGTGGCCGCACCGTTTAAGGCCAACCCACCAATGACTCCGCGTGACTACAACCCCACAGGAGCCTATCGCACCACGTTCACCATTCCGTCTGACTGGAACGGCGAGGAGGTCTTCCTACGCTTCGAGAAGGTGGCGTCGGCCTCGTTCCTGTGGATCAACGGTCAGGAGGTGGGCTACAACGAGGGCGCTCAGGAACCTGCCGAGTACAACATCACGCGCTATCTGAAGAAAGGTCGCAACACGCTGGCCATGAAAGTGATAAAATACAGCGACGGCTTTTATCTGGAGGGACAGGACTACTGGCGCCTGGCTGGCATCTTCGACGATGTATATCTCTATGCTACGCCCAAGACCCGTCTGTTCGACTGGTATGTGACGACAGACCTGGACAAGGACTACCGCGATGCCGACCTGAACATTGAGGTGACTGTCAGAAGCTATGACGAACAGCCTGTGAGCACACCATTGAAGGTTCAGGCCGTACTGACTGGTGCCAACGGACAGGAGGTGGCACGATTGGAAAGTCAGACGGCGACGTTCGCCAATGGCAGTAGCACGTTGACGCTGAACATACGCAAACATATTTCCAACCCCTTGAAATGGACGGCTGAGACGCCGAATCTGTATGAGCTCAAGATGTACCTCGTGGATGCCACTACAGGCAAGCGTCTGTCGGAAAGCACTGCTGAGGATGCCCGTCAGGACGTAGGCTTCAAGGAGACTGAAATGCGCGACAACGTGTTCTATCTGAATGGCAAGCCCCTGAAGGTCAATGCACAGTGCTCACACATGCAAGACCCAGACAATGGCCATACAGTCACCGACGAACTCATCAAGAAGGATATGACCATTCTGAAACAGTTCGGCTTCAACGGCGTGCGAACGAGCCACTATCCTCCTGTGCCACGCTATTTGGAATATGCCGCCCGCTATGGACTGTATATCATCGACGAAGCTGGCGTAGAGGCACATGCCACCGAATGGGTTTCTGGCGACAAGCGTTTTATACCGATGTATAGGGAGCGTGTGCGCCGCATGGTGCTACGCGACCGCAACCAGCCTGCGGTGCTGTTCTGGAGTGCTGGCAACGAGAGCGGTGAGGGGCCCAACATCGGCGAAGTGATAGATGAAGGTCGCAAATACGACCACACCCGCTGGTGGATGTATGGCGGCAATGCCTATAGCCATCCTGCCGAGGATATCATTGGTCCGCGCTACCCCACTCCACTGGCCCTTGACCTCAGGGTAGGCCGTCATGGCGATGGCGACGTGCGCCCCTCGTTCATGGATGAGTATATCTCGGTGGCTGGTAACGGTGGTGGCATGTTCGACGAGATGTGGCGCGCCGTATATACCCACGAGCGCTGTATCGGTGGTGCCGTCTGGGACTTCGTGTCGCCTGGTCTTACCCAGCCCGCGCGCAGACTCACTGACAAATCGGGTCATCAGGTGATGACACATATCATGGGCAACGCCAAGCTGGTGACTGATGCCCGTAACCGCAAGAACCATGTGATAGACCTCAGCGGACACGACGAGTGGGTGGAAGTCTATCGTGACGACTGCTTGGAGGTCACTGGCAATGCGCTGACCATCAGTTTCGATGTCTATCCCCGCAAGCTCATCAGCTCTTGCGGCTCGTTTGTAACCAAGGGCGAGTGGCAGTTTGGCATCGAGCAGAAGGGCAAGGAACAGCTGGTGTTCTATATCAACACCGACAAAGCTCCTGAGGGGACACAGAACGAAGGTCGTCCCTTCGGCAGGAGGTCTGCGGAAAACCACAAGTACGAACTGTCAGCTCCACTGCCTGGTGACTGGGAGGACAAGTGGCACCATGTGGTAGCTCGCTATGACGGCAAGCAGATGACGGTATTCATCGACAACGCGCAGGTAGCCCAGATGGAGGCCCAGGGCAACATCATCAACGCACCTTTCCCTGTGAACATAGGCCGCAACGAGCAGACCCACGGACAGGACACCCAGGTGTATATCTGCGATGCGCTGATGGACAATGTGGTCATTGCCGACGCCTCAGGTCAGTTGCTGAACCTAGACTTCGAAACGGAGCAGCAGGAGGGTACCTATTTCAGTTACGGCATAGGCGCCCGTACCTACGGCACGATATGGCCCGACAGAACCGTCCAGCCGGAGATCTATCAGATGAAGAAATCAGCCCAGCCCGTATCCTGCACTTTGCTGAGTGCAGATAACGGTACGGTAGAGATATGGAACAGGAACCATTTCATCAACACTTCTTATTACGACATGAAATGGGAACTTTACGAGGACGGCGTCTGTCTGCAGCAGGGAACGCTCAGTCCTGACGTCGCACCATTGACCAAGAAAGTCGTCACCCTACCCTACAAGCGTCCCACGCTCAAACCTGGATGCGAATACCGCCTGATGATTACCAGCAGTCTGAAAGCTGACGAGATCTGGGCGAAGAAGGGTCACGTTTTGGCTTGGGACCAGCTGGAACTCCCCTGGCGACAGTTGGCAGTACCTTCTGACAAGACCATCGGAAAGGCCGTGCTGAATCGTAACAACGACACCATCATGGTCAGCGGTGACGGATTCTCCTACTCATTCACGCCTGACGGCCAACTCTTCAGCATCCAGCAGAAGGGACAGGAACTGCTCAAATCGCCACTACAGATGAACGTATGGCGTGCACCACTGGCCCTTGAGGTCGATGGTTGGGATCAGTGGAACATCGCCTACAACAACCGCAAGCCCTGGAACGGTGGACAGATAGCCAACGAGTTCTATAGCAACAACCTGAACGCCACCACCCGCATTCCCATCTCCTGCCAGGCCTTCGAGGCCGACGGACAGGTGTATATCAATGTGCGTTGCTTCTCGCAGTTCGGAGCCCCTGTCAACACAACGCTCGATGCCTACATCACCGGTTTACGCTATTCAGGTTTCTCAGAGGTCTATGAATACCGCATCAACGGCGACGGCACCATCGCCCTACACCATATTTTGGAGCCCGAAGGACAGATGCCTTCATTACTGCCACGCATTGGACTGACTATGACGCTCCGCGACGAGATGCAGCAGGTGAAGTGGTATGGTCGTGGCCCAGAGGAGAACTATCCTGACCGCAAGACAGGTTACGCCATTGGTGTCTATGAGAACCGTGTGGACGACATGTTCGAGCCTTATCTCATTCCGCAGGACTGTGGTCTGCGTTGCGACAACCGTTGGCTCACTATGAGCAACGGCTCTGGTCAGGGACTGCGCTTCGCGATGGACGAGCCGTTCAATTTCAACGCCTATCACTATAGTACCGACAACCTGACGAAGGCAGTATATACCTACCAACTCCAACAGCAGGACGGTATTACCCTGAACCTCGACTACAACACGACAGGTGTAGGTTGCACAGCCTGCTACGTCCTGCCTGGCTATCAGGTCAAGCCCTCCCGCTACGAGCGTCATCTGACCATAAAACCAATATCTCAGTGACGCCAAGCATATGTAATGGAAGAAACTGTTTGATGGATGGCTTGGAAACTGAGATATCGCTGTAGGCAGTGCGGCTATGAGGCTGAGGTGTACGAAGGACGCGGACTCTTTCGTCAGGAGATTACGGCGATGTCGTGTCCTGATTGCAAGACCATCCAGAATATTGTGGTAGGTGGCATCATTGCCGATGTGGCCCCTTCCTACAGAAGCGAGGTGGGCCGTCTGTGTTTACAGTGTGGCAGTGATAACATCAGAGTTTGGGATAAGCACACCTGTCCGAAGTGCCAAGGTGAGATGGCACAGACTGGTGAGAAAGAGTTCTGGACGTAATAGAAATCAGTTGACCACGTTTACTGGGCTACCGTTCAGGAATGCACGGACATTGCCGATAGCAACCTGTAGCAATCGGACACGTGCCTCAGTTGACGCCCATGCGATGTGAGGAGTGATGAAAGCATGGGGCTGGCTGAGCAGTGGGTTGTCAGCCTTGGGTGGTTCGTCTGTCAGCACGTCAGCACAGAAGGCCGCCAAGCGTCCTTCCGCCAGTGCCTCAGCAACAGCCTGGTCGTCAACCAATGGTCCTCGACCTGTATTGATAAGGATGGCCGACGACTTCATCTGTCGCAGGGTGTCATGATTCATCAGATGGCGCGTGCTGTCAGTCAGCGGACAGTGCAAAGACAAGACGTCGGATGTGGACAGGAGTTCTTCTAAAGTGGCCTTCTCAATGCCCAGCATACGAAGTGCAGAAGCACTCTTCGCGGAGAACGCCTTGACCTTCATGCCGAAAGCTATTGCTATGCGGGCTACACTCTGTCCGATATTGCCCAGTCCTACGATGCCGAAGGTCTTTCCTGCCAGTTCCATGTGTGGGAAGTCCCAATAGCAGAAGTCAGGATTCTTCGTCCAGCGTCCTTGTCGGTTTTCTATGGCATAGTGTTCCGTGCGATTAGTAACGGTCAGCAGATGTGCAAAGACCATCTGTGCCACGCTATCTGTGCTATAAGCCGGCACATTGGTCACGACGATGCCACGCTCACGAGCCGCCTCGACGTCCACCACGTTATAGCCCGTTGCCAACACGCCAATATATTTCAGGTGAGGCAGTTGTTCCATCACCTCTCTGTTGATGACTACCTTATTGGTCAGGACAATCTCTGCATCGGCAGCCCTTGCCACCGTCTCACTGGCCTTGGTACGTTCATAGACCGTCAGCTCACCCATCTCCTCAAGTTCCTTCCACGACAAGTCGCCAGAGTTAGCTGAGTAACCGTCAAGTATGACTATCTTCATAAGCGTTAAGTATTTAGTTGTGTTGTTATTGATTCTTGGTGACTTCAAGCGGTAGCCAGAACCAGAAGGTTGAACCGTGACCCTCACCTTCGGACGTGACACCAATGCGACCACCACACTTGTCGACGATACCCTTACAGATAGCAAGGCCGAGGCCCGTACCCTGTACAAAGTCGTTGAGCTTGACGAAGCGCTCGAAGACTGACGCCTGCTTCTCCTTGGGGATGCCGGCACCCGTGTCCTCACAGTAGAAATAGAGACCTTCATGGCGCTGACGATTTATCTCGCGCGACTCCTTACGATAGCCCACCTTGATATGTCCCTCGTGGGTGTACTTCACCGCATTAGTGACGAAATTGGTGAGCAACTGTTGCAAGCGTCCCTTATCCATCACCATGGGCAGGATGTTGTAAGGATTATCCTTCTGGAACTCTACGCCAGTGCCTTGGACGCGCTGCTCCAAGGTCTGACAGATATCGTCGAAGACGGATGGCAGGTCGATGGCCACTGGTTCGATGGCAATGGCCTGTCCCATACTGCTGGCCTCCAGGATGTCGTTGATGAGACGGAGCAGCATGTCGCAGTTGTTACGAATGATACGGATGAACTCACGGCGCTCGTCGACACCATCGACCATCTGCAACAGGTCGCTGAAGCCCACAATGGCGTTGAGCGGTGTACGTATCTCGTGCGTCATATTAGCCAGGAAGGCACTCTTCAGTCGACCAGAGTCCTCGGCACGTGCCGTTTCCTCGCGGAGCTTCTTCTGGGCAAGCATGAGGTCAGTGATGTCACGCATCAGTCCGAAATACTCCTTCGGACGACCGTTCTCGTCAAATACAGGAATACCACTGATGGCAAACCACGTCAGATGGTCAGTAACAGGCGTGTAGTTATACTGATGGATGACATTGAAGGGCTTGCCAGCCATAATCAACTCACGGAACACACGCTCGGCCTCTGGGCGCTGTCCTTCGTCCATACCAGCCCAAAACTCCTCCAGCGAAACGGAGTTTTCGGCCTGACGCAAACTACGGGTGAAGCGGATAGCATGCTCGTACTGATTGAAAGTCCACACGTACATATTGCTTTCCTCCAACAGATAGCGCAACTGTTCCTCATAGTTATTGATGGTTTCTTGGGTTTCCTTGAGGCGGCGCTCGTGTTCACGTTGCTTCATATACATGTCGCGCTCGGCAGTAATGTCGCGAGAGCTAATGATGTAGTAAACCAAATTACCTGTATCGTCCTGGACGGGAACAATGCGCGTCTCGATGTACTTGTCGAGCCCCCACTCTGGATAGACTATTCGTCCACAGACGTGTAAAGAGTCGAAGTGCCCTTGGTCGACATATCCTCTCAGGAACGGGTCTTCCAGGAACGAGGTCTTGCGGAAATGCTCCTCACGCTCCTCAGTAATCTCCAGCAGTTCACGCATACGACGGTTCATATTGATAAGGAAACCGTTGGCATCGTGGAACGACATCGCCATCATGTTGGTTTCAAACACCTCCATATACTTGTCGGCCAGCTCCTTGGTACGCTGTTCCTCTGCAATCTCACTGGTGATATCCTTAATGGTATGCACGATATAACGCGGAACACCATTCTCACGTTCCAGGATGGCACCACCGATATACGTCTTCCAACAAGGCTCGTCACTGGTGCCGCTATTGTAGCGTCGCTGTAGGAACCAGGACTCCGTTTCGCCACGCTTCATACCATCGATAAGCGAGCGGAACTGCTCACGCTCTTCAGGGGCAACACGCTCAATCAGTTCCTCAATGGAGATACCTGAATCACGCAACAGCTTACCATGCTTATTCCTGACGTGACCAAGCACCACATCATACTCCAGCACGTAATAGTTGTCCATCTCAAGCGCCTGTGTCATGATGCTATTCAACTCAGAGTTGCGACGCACAGAGGCACTGACACGCACAGAGAGCAGACGACCGGCAATGAAGATCAAGATACCTGCCACAGCCAGACCAATCAGGATGTATGGTGCCAGCGGAGAGGCGTCATCGTGAACCATTTCAGGATGGAACCACTTGTCGTAGATACGTTGCAGGTCGCCCGCCTGTTCCAAACGGGTGTATTGATCGTCAATAGCATCAATGATATCCAACTCGTAACCGATGATGCGCAATTCGCCAGGAGGCATATCGGGTACCTCGTCGAGCACCAGACTGTCAATCGCCAGCTCCTGGATTTTATTCTCTAAGGGAATCTGTCCCCAGACATAATAGTCGCACTGATGGGCATGGACACGGGTGAGTCCCTCCTTGGGTGACATATACTGCACATTGAAGGGAATAGTGTCAAGTTCATTAAGGCGCAGGGCGGCATAATCGTTCTTCTTAAGACCTATTCTGGCGCTAGGGTCTGCCTTGTTGAAGCCCTTGAAGGGGGGCATATTTGCATGACGGGCGGCACGGATGTTATAATAGTTGACGTACTTCTTGGTCTGGATATAAGGACGCGTCTTGTAATTGACAGAGAGTGCGTGGATGAGGTCTGCCTGATGGGTAAGGAACATGTCACTGGCCGTCTGCCATTCCTGCATCACGAACTTATGGGGTATCTCCAAACGGTCGAGAATGATATCAAGTACCTCAATGTTATATCCTGCCGGTTCGCCTTCGCTGTCAAGGAACTCAAAAGGACGGAAGTCCCAGTCGCATGCCACTATCAACGGATGCTCGTCAGTAAAGCCATAGAAGTCCTTGGCAGAAAGCTGCAAAGGCCAGAAGGTCAAAAGGTAAAACAGTAAATATATTGCTATGCTCTTTTTCATATTACGTCCTCCCCTCTTCTATTTCCTGACTATTTCAGTACACTTACACGGTATGCTAACCCACACGATAGTACCATTGTCCACCTCCGACTTGATACGGATTTTACCACCCATCTGGGTAATAATCTCGTGACAGATAGCCAGACCAAGACCCGTGCCATGTCCACCAGAAGACACGAAACGTTCGAAGATCTGCTTCATGCGGTCTTCTGGAATACCACAACCGGTATCCTGGAAGGCCATAGCCACACCCTCGCCCGTGTATTCGTAGCTGGCACGTACCATACCCTTGGTGGTATGTGTCGTCGCATTCTCCATAATCTGGTCGATAACGAGTCCAACGTTCTGATCGTCGATTTCGACTTCCAGTTGCTGGTAAGGATTATCCGTGACGAAGTCCACGCCCTCGTGATGGTCACGCGACCAGATGGACTGACAGCGTGCCTCAAAGAACTGAGCGAAGTCGATGGGTTTACTCTTGAACTCAATCATGCCGGCATCCAACCTGGAGAGGAACAAGATGTCGTTGATGAGTTTCAGCAAGTGGGCAGAGTTCTTCTTAATCTGGTCGATGAACAGCGCCTCATCGTCAGAAGCGTGAGACATCTCAAAGAGTTCGGCAAAACCGATAACCGAGCTGAGCGGTGTACGAATCTCGTAGCTCATATTGCGCAGGAAGGCATTCTTCACCGTCTCTACCTCTTGAGCTTTGGCAGACTTCTGAGCCAGTTTCTCCTCCGTAGCCTTGATTTCACTGATGTCTCGACAAGCGCCGAAGTACTCCTTGACATTTCCCTGCTCGTCCAACACTGGGATGAACGACATCAGCACACTGAGTCGCATGCCTTGCTTAATACGGATGAGCGTCTTGAAAGAAGACTTCTGTGGCTGCAGGGTACGGTTATCCATACTGTTGAGCATGCGCTGAGCATCACGCTTCGATTCATCTGCCGTAAGCGCCAAAGCGCGGGTCTGAGTCAACTCGCTATGCTCTTGACCCACACCACTATATATTAACAAGGTATGCGAGTCGGGCGAATACTTGGCCATACGCACACCACCATTCTGCAACACGTAGTCGATGTTGCGGAAGTAGTTGTTCATCTCTTCATTGGCACGCTCTTGCAATTCCAGATTATGCTGCAGGCGCTGATAGGACTTCACAACCTCTGTCACATCGCGACCCGTACCAAAGACATCCAGCAGATGTCCCTGTTCGTCGCGAAGGGGCATAAGCTGTAACTCATAGAACATCTGGTGCTTATGAATTTCTGAATTAAACACACGACCATCACGATTCGATTCATACAAGCGTGTAAGGTAAACGGGCTGCATGGTGTCGAGTGAGAAGTCTTTACCCAGCACATCGCGCAGGTTGACACGATTCTTCAGCGCACCCTCCTTGCCACCAGGGAAAGCAAGGCTGGCTTTCTCGTTCATGTCGTACATAAAGCCCTGACTGTCATAGACGATGGTGTCAACCATAGCCGAGTTGAAGATGGACTGATAGCGCAACATGGTGTCCTTAATCTGTTGCTGGCGCTGACGGTCTTCTGTAACATCAGAATAGGTGCCGATGATGTCAGTAGGAATACCATTCTTGTCGCGTCGGAAGACGGACATGACAACAGAAAGGATCTGGACAGCACCTGTCTGCGAATCAAGGGATTGTACCTCGACTGTCTTCTTCTCAACCTTACCTTCAGCTATCTGCAGCAGGGAACTGCTGAGTTGCTTGACATCCTCCGCCCGCATACGGTTGAAGAAAATGGTGGGAGGCTGGTTGTCAGCCTCTATCTCTCCTTTGTCATTATAGACGGTAACGGTTTTCTTCTCCACATTGAACGTCCAGAAGTGCACCTGCCACGTGCTGAGGATATGCGCCAGACGGGTATTGCTACGACGAATGGCATTGGTCATCTTCTTCTCACGGAAGCGGTAAAGGGCATAATAGCCCACAGCACTAATCAGCAACAGAATCATAGCACCCACGACGAACCATATCCAAATGGGGATGCCACTGTCTTTGCGCTCAGGGTAGAACCACTTGTTCTGGAGAGGTTGCAACTTGTCTTCAGCTTCCAGACGTGCATAGACCTCATCGACAAGGTTCAGCAGGACGGGCTGTTTGGAAATAAACTTATACTCACCATGTTGCATCTTGACAGGTGTCAGTTCCAAATCATCGAAGTGCAGTGTGTGCTTCAACCATTTCAGCGACAGCGTATTCCATACAATCTGCTCGTTGGGGGTATTATACACATGCTGCACAGCCTCACGCATGTCGTCATAGGGGATGACTTGCGCTTCCCACCCTTTTTCTTTCATCAGGTGGTGAGCAAAGCTACCTTCGTGCACAATGAAACGGTTATGCTCCAAATCGGCCTCTGTCTTGATGCGAAGCGGCTCGCCCTTACGATGCAAGACGCTATGGGTAAATATCTGGACGACGGTCTTACTCGTCTGGCCATACGCTGAATGATAGCCGGCATCCATCGCCAGCATCAGGTCGGCCTCACCGCTCCTGATGTCCTCCAAAGCCTTCTTAGTAGGTTTCAGCTTGATGACATACGGAATATCAAGCTCCTCACAGATAAGCCTGATGAGGTCGATGTTGTAACCCACAGCCTCACCGCTGGAACTAAGGAAAGAATAAGGCCAGAGATCCCAAGCATCTTCATACACCAGCGGATGCTCTCGGTCAAAGACCCTCGCACTGTCACTCGGCAACTGTGCACGCATTGGCGACAGCACCAGCAGACAGAGGAAAATCATCAGATATCGATAATGATTATTCATGGTTGATAGTTCTTACGCTTTTATTTCGTTACAAGGTATCCACATCCAGAAGGTAGAGCCTTGACCCTGTCCCTCAGACTCCATGCCAATGAAGCCCTGACAGGCATTGGCAATGGCCTTACAGATAGACAGTCCCAGACCGGTACCCTGTATATAGTCGTTGAGTTTGAAGAAACGCTCGAAGAGCTTGTCCTGCACCTCCTTGGGAACACCGTCACCCGTATCCTCGCAGAAGAGGAAGAGACCTTCGCGGCTCTCGCCATTCTCCTCGCGCCACTCCTTACGATAACCCACCTTGATATGTCCCTGATGGGTGTACTTCACCGCATTGGTGACGAAGTTGGTATAGACCTGACGGATACGCATCTCGTCCACCATTGTAATATAGGTAGGATAAGGATTCTCCTTCATGAACTCTACAGTAGGCTCACGGAGTCGCTGTTGCAGCTGTTCGCAGAGCTCGTCGAAGAACTTGGAGAAATCTGTACGAGTGGGGGCAATATCCACACTGCCACTGACATCCAGCGATGCTGCATCCTGAATATCGTTGACCAAACGGAGCAGCATATCGCAGTTGTCTGTGATGAGACGAATTATCTCCAGGCGCTCCTCTGGAGTGGTCAATAATGGCAGTACGTCGGAGAAGCCTACAATGGCATTCAGCGGCGTACGAATCTCGTGGGTCATATTAGCCATGAAGACACTCTTCATGCGACCAGAGTCATTGGCACGCTCCGTCTCGCGCTTCAGCTGTTCTTGTTTCTGCATCAGCTGGTGGATGTTACGCCATACGCCGAAGGCTCCTTTCAGATTGCCATGCTCGTCGTATTCAGGAATACTGTTAATCTGTACCCACTGGGGCTCTACATCCCTTTGGGTCACCATTGGATGCATGCGGCCCATATAGCTAAGCGGTTTGGAAATCACTTCGGCAGGATGATCCAGATTGCGCACAAACTCATCTTCCTGACTATAGAAGATACTCTGTAACTGCTTCAGCGTGAAATGTCGCTGTACTTCTCTCAAGCCACTATAGAACTCAATAATGTCACGATCCAGCGAGATGCGCCAAGCCTGCAAACCACAGGTCTCCATCATATAGCGCAACTCTCTCTCATAGACTTGTATGGACTCGTTGACCTTCTGGATTTCCACATCGTTCCTCTTGGCCTGCATATAGAGTTCACGCTCCTCACTAATGTCACGGGCAGCAACAGAGATATAAATCAACTTGCCTTCCTCATCGTAGATGGGGTGCACACCGATTTCCAGATAGATATACATCTCGCGCTCAGGAATGACACTCAGCGAACAAGCCAGATACTCATTGGGGTGATAGCGGTCGAGCACCTCGTTGAATGGAGCCATGTCGAACAGGTTCATCTTCGAGAAGTAAGCATCACCCTCATCACTGTCGAAGTGGCATATCTGACGCATCATCTTATTGGCGTCAAGCAGCCAGCCCTCAGGAGAATAGAACGACAGGCCAATGATAGAGTCCTCGAAAATCTTCTTATAGCGCTTGGCCAGCTCCTCTTCTTCTTCCTGATGTTCGCGCTGCTCAGTTTCATCAACCAGAACACTGATGATACTGGTAGGTGTGGGACTGCCTGGCGCATATTCTGCAACACTGTTGTTACGGATATAGAAATAGCGGGGCTCCTCACCAGCTTCACTGACGCGCCAACGGTAGCTGTATTCTACTTGTTGCGTCTTGCCTTGTGCCATCTGTCGAATAGTGGAAAGGACTTGCTCCACGTCATCGGGATGGATATGAGGAGCAAACTCCTCGGCCCTCATCTCAGGAGTAGGAAGCAGGTTGCCTCTCAGCCTGCGGATTACCTTACCAGGAATATCGTAGATAACAACATCGTTGTCGACGATTTTCAGCGCCTTCTCCATCATTTCGTAGGTGGAGGTAGCCGAGGCAATGCTATCATTGACACGACGGCGCACAACACGGTTCTGTATCAGTACGGCAATCAGCACAAACAGTATCACTGCCAGAAGCAGATATGGCCATAAGGAAAGGTAGGATGCAGATTGCAACAGGAAGTATGTCATAGTCAGTATTGTCATAGTAGCATGTTTTCTGTAGTGTTTGCAGTAATTTCTTCACGACGTCTCTCAATGTTCTTGGCCTCACAGGGAATAGAAACCCATGCGGTAGTGCCCTGGTGTAGCTTGGACTCTATCTCAATGGTGCCACCCATCTGGCGGACAATAGCCTGAACGATAGGCAAATCGAGACCGGTACCCAACAGATGGTTGTCGATGTTGTGTACAAAACGGTCGAAGATATGGGCCATGCCTTCCTCTGGAATGCCGTCGCCAGTATCTTCGATGGTAATCAGGAGTTCGCCACGACGATATTCATAACGAGCCTTGGCATAGCCTTCCTTCAACGTCAGTGCCGACAGCCAGCAGAGTTTCTCGATAACCTTGCCCACATGCTCCATGTCGATGTTCACCACCAGACTTTCATAAGGATTGTCGATAATGGTCTTGATTTGTGGGTTAGCATTGCTCCACCCCATCTGACAATGGCTGGCGAAGATCTGTGCGAAGTCGATGTCGTCCTTGCGGTATTCCACCATATTGGCATCGAGGCTGGAGAGCAGCATAACGTCGTTGACCAGTGTCAACATATTGTTGGAGTTGGTCTTAATCTGTTCCACGAAGGCGGGCTCATCGGCCTCATCATGCGGAGAATTGAACAGTCCGGCAAAGCCTACGACATTGTTCAACGGGGTACGAATCTCGTAGCTCATATTGGAGAGGAACGACTGCTTCAGTAACTCGGTCTCCTGGGCTTTCTTGGTCTCTACGGCCAGGCGGTTCTCCGTCTCCACCATATCAGTCATGTTACGACACATGCCGAAATAACGCTCCACCTTACCATCAGCATCGACCATGGGCACCAGGTTGAACAGCAACCATATCTGACGGCCTTTCTTGTCACGTATCTCCGTTTCGATATTGACCTGAATATTATAAGGTGACAAGTGGTCCATACGGTTCAGTACGCTCGACACAGTACGGCGGAAACGGGGCGTTGCCAGTCGGATGCATCGCAACTGCGACAGCTTCATCTGCGACTGGGTGATGTTGTCGGACATCTCCAGCGTGAACGACTTCGGATAGTAGTTCACCATGCGGATGTCACTGATGCGCAGGGCATAGTTGATGTTAGAGATATACTGGCGGATGTCTTCGTTCACCTTGCGCAATTTCTCAGCACCCTCCTTTTGTCTGCGGTACGACACTACCATCTCCGTAATATCACGGCCTGCCATATAGACACCCTCCAGATTGCCGTCGGCATCACGGATGGGGTTGATGGTTGACTCGTAATACATCTTCTTGTCGGCCAGACCTAGCTCATCTATATGATAGACAGGATCGGTATAGTCACCGAAATCGACAATACAGGAGGTTCGCGTATTGTCCATCGTCTCAAGGTTGACATCACCAAAGAAGGGGTTGTTCTTCAGCAGGAACTTGTTGTTCAGCACATACTCACGGTTAGGAACGCCAAAGGCCTGACAGGCGCGCTCATTAATATCCTGCAAGACACCTTTGTTGTCGTAGTACAGCATATCAACAAGCGACGTACTGAACACCGTATGGTAGCGCAGCAACAGCTGGTTGACAGTTTCCAGACGGCGATACTCATCTGTCACATCGTGTTGGATACCGAGAATACTGGTCACACGACCTCTACTGTCACGACGGTCCACAGAAACAGTCATCTCGTAATGGCGCAGGAAAGCATCGTCCTTGGCATTGCTGACCAGCGTAAGAACGGCACTGTTCTGCTTGCCCTCACAGATATCGAAGATGGCTGTGCGCAAGCGTTCGAAGTCGTCGTGTTCGAAGAACTGCTGGAAATCGATAGGGTTATAACGCTGCTCCATCGTACCTTCTTCAGAGAGGAAAAGGTAGTGGCGGGTAGCAGGAAGATACTTCCAGATACGTAAACGTCCGGCTTGCAACACCAGCGCCAAATGGGCATTCTGCTCCTTGCGGCGGGCATTGGCCTCATGGCACGTCTCATGTATACTCGATTGTAGAGTACCACAACCAGTATCACCACCAACAACACGGCACTCAGTGCGAGCGCGTAGTGATTGAGGCTCCATAACGACATTTCTATCATTTGTAGAATCATTCTTAGGCTAATAGAATCATAGGTTTATGTAGGCAAAGGTATAAAACTTATGGCACTTTACAAAATTTTTTCTAACTTTTTTTTCAAAATGCCTTGCATACTCCGAATTTAGTTCGTATCTTTGTACCAAATATCACACTAACAAGAAAAATATGATTGACGTAAAACAGACTTTATCAGCGGCAGAAGAGCGCATGCAGATGGCTGCTATGTTCCTGGAAGAGGAGCTGAGCCGTGTACGTGCAGGCCGTGCCAACGTAGCCATCCTCGATGGTGTACGTGTGGAATCTTATGGTTCAAAAGTACCCCTGAACCAAGTCGCCAACATCTCTACACCCGATGCACGCACCATTGCCATCAAGCCGTGGGACAAGAAGCAGATTCGCGACATCGAGAAGGCCATCATGGACTCTGACGTAGGGATTACACCAGAGAACAATGGCGAGATTATCCGTCTGGGTATCCCCCAGCCCACCGAGGAGCGCCGTCGCGATCTGGTAAAGCAGTGCAACAAGATTGCTGAGAAGGCAAAGGTAGAGGTGCGCAACGTTCGTGCCGACATCAAGGAGAAACTGAAGAAGGCCATCAAGGACGGTCTCTCTGAGGACAACGAGAAGGATGCCGAAGCCGACCTGCAGAAACTGCACGACAAGTACATCAAGAAGCTCGACGAGCTGATGGATGCCAAGAACAAGGAAATCATGACAGTTTAATTGACAATTGAAAGGACTCGTCATTAAGAATACTGGTAGCTGGTACACCGTCCTCACGGACGATGGCCAGCTCCTTGATTGTAAGGTAAAGGGCAATTTCCGCATCAAAGGAATACGCTCCACGAACCCTGTGGCCGTAGGCGACCACGTCACCGTGGGTGAAGGCAACTGGATTACGGAAATTGACGATCGCCGCAACTACATCATCCGCAAAAGCATAAACCTGTCGAAGCAGAGCCACATCCTCGCGGCAAATGTCGACCAGGCATTGCTTATCGTCACCGTCTCGAAGCCGGAGACCAGCACAACGTTCATCGACCGCTTCCTGGCTTCTGCCGAAGCATACCGTGTGCCTGTCATCCTTATATTTAATAAGGTGGACGTGCTCAACGACGACGAGCTACACTACCAGCAGATGATGATTGACCTCTACGAGACCATCGGCTATGAGTGTCGCGCCATCTCAGCAGAGACAGGCGTAGGCGTAGAGGAATTGCGCCCGCTTTTAGAGGGAAAGATAACGTTGCTCAGTGGCAACAGCGGTGTGGGCAAGTCAACGCTCATCAATCGACTGGTACCCCACGCCAACCAGCGCACTGCAGAAATCAGCGATGCGCACCAGACGGGCATGCACACCACCACCTTCTCCGAGATGATTCCTCTCACCACTCACCCCTCACCTCTCACCCCTCACCACTCACCTCTCACCTCTAAAAGTTGGCTCATCGACACCCCAGGCATCAAGGGTTTCGGCACCTTCGACATGGAGCGCGAAGAGCTGACAAGCTACTTCAAGGAAATCTTTGAATTCTCCAAGCAATGCCGCTTCAGTGACTGTACGCACACCCACGAACCGGGCTGTGCAGTACTCAAAGCCGTCGAAGACCACTACATCGCACAAAGTCGTTACCAGTCATACCTCTCCATGCTCGACGACAAGGACGAAAATAAATACCGCGAAGCTTATTAAGCCTCGCGGTATTTTCACTCTTCACTCTTCGATTCCCCTTTACTCTTTTTAGGTAATCGTTTAGCCTTGCGCAACGCCTCAGTGATAATCCACTGTAGCTGGCCATTGGTGCTGCGGAACTCGTCCGCAGCCCAAGCCTCTATCGCATTCATCGTCTCAGCGTCAACGCGAAGAATAAAACTCTTGGTATTTTTCTCCTTGTCGGCCATTAATCGTTGTATTCTCGTTTCAGAAACATCACGCAGTTGTCCACAGCCACCAGTTCCCAGCCTTCATAGCCTAACTGGTTCAACTTACGCTCCATGCCCCACAGGACATACACCTTTTTATATTCGTATCTTTTCATCGTTATCTTTCAATTGTTACTTATTACATCTTACATCAGCCATCTAGCATCTTAATGGTTCAGCGTTCCTGTATTCACCACGGGCTGAGCGGAGTCGTCGCCACAGAGTACCACGAGCAGGTTCGAGACCATTGCGGCCTTTTTATCGTCATCCAGCTCCACTACTTCTTCTTTCGACAGCTTGTCGAGCGCCATCTTCACCATCGATACGGCACCCTCAACAATCTTCTCACGGGCAGTGATGATTGCCGAAGCTTGCTGACGGCGTAACATAACGGCAGCAATTTCTGGGGCGTAGGCCAGGTAGTTGATGCGAGCCTCCACAACCTCGATGCCTGCCAGTGCAAGACGGTCGTCCAGTTTCTGCTCCAGTAGTTCATTGATTTCCTCACTACCTGAACGCAGCGTCAACTCACCCTTGCCACCGTCCTCATCGTCGTAGGCATACTGACCAGCCACCTGGCGCAGGGCTGCATCGCTCTGTACGCGAACAAACTTCTCCAGGGCATTCATGATGCTCTTCACATCGGCACCCAACTGTCCCTGAGAAACAGTTGCCATCGTCTGGGTGTCCACCTCGAAGAGTGCCTTATAGGTATCCTTCAGCTTCCAGACCAGCACGAGACCAATCATCACGGGATTACCTACCTTATCGTTCACCTTGATAGGCTCAGCGTCCAGGTTACGGGCACGCAGTGACAGCTTCTTCGAGCCATAGAACGGATTTCTCCAATAGTAGCCAGCCTCAGCAAACGTGCCGGAATACTTACCAAACCACGTCAGAGCACGAGCTTCGTTGGGTTCCAGCATCATAAAGCCACACCACATGGCGATATTCACTATCAGCAGGACAAAACAGCCTGCCAGCATCCATCCCCCCATCTCTCCATCGGTAGCATTCAGATCCATGATGCTGATACCGAATCCAGCAATGATGGCCAACAGAACAGCGATGTTGACAAACAACATCAAGAATCCATTCAGTACCAAGCCTTTGAAGGCAAATTCCTTGTTCTCCATAATCGTTAATGTTTTAAGTCGATAATTGTTTCTGTTTTGATATCATTTTGATATCGCAAAGATATGTACTTTTTCTGAATTAACAATGAAATTAAGCTAATATTTAACAACTTTTACGAAATAATCCGTATCATCCGTATCATCCGTGCTCAAATTATTCGTACCTTTGCAGCCATGAATATCAAGGAATTAGAGAATAAGCATATCGCCGTGCTGCTCTCAGGCGGTGTCGACTCCAGCGTCGTGCTCTACGAGCTGGTTCGTCAGGGCCTGCAGCCCGACTGTTTCTATATCAAGATTGGTCCGGAGGAGGAAGAGGAGTGGGACTGCTCTTCTGAGGAGGATTTGGAGATGGCGACAGTTGTCAGTCACAAGTACGGTTGCAAGTTGGAGGTCATCGACTGCCATCGTGAGTATTGGGACCAGGTGACGCAATATACTATGGATAAGGTACGCGCAGGACTGACCCCCAATCCAGACGTCATGTGCAACCGTCTCATCAAGTTCGGTGCCTTCCACGAAAAGCGAGGCCACGACTACGACTTCATCGCCACTGGCCACTATGCCACCACAGAGAGAGACCCCGCCAACCTCCCCTGTTTAGGGGAGGCTACAAATACTCCCCCTACACAGGGGGAGAAAGAGAGGGTCTGGCTTTGCACCAGCCCTGACCCTGTGAAGGACCAGACCGACTTCCTGGCACAGATCTACGACTGGCAATTGGCGAAGGCCCTCTTCCCCATTGGCCACATGATGAAGGACGAGGTTCGCGAGATTGCCGAGCGTGAGCATCTAGTCAACGCTAAGCGCAAAGACTCGCAAGGAATCTGCTTCCTAGGTAAAATCAACTACAACGACTATCTCCGTCGCTACCTGGGCGAGTTGCCTGGCGACGTCGTCGAGCTGGAGACAGGCAAGCTCATCGGCCACCACAAGGGTCACTGGTTCCACACCATTGGACAGCGCAAAGGCATGGGACTTGGTGGCGGTCCGTGGTTTGTGGTCAAGAAAGACATTGAGCAGAACATTATCTACGTTTCTCACGGCTACGACCCAGAAACGGCCTACAAGCAGGACTTCCCCATCCGAGACTTCCACCATCTAACCCTACCGTTAGAGGAGTGCTTTAACTATCCTCTCACCTCTCACCCCTCACCTCTCACCCCTCACGAAGTGACCATTAAGATTCGCCACACACCCGAATTCATCCCTGCCACCTTAGAGTCTCAAGGCAATGGCCGCTATCTGGTCCACTCCACTCAGCCCATCCACGGTGTAGCCCCTGGCCAGTTCTGCGTCATCTACGACAATCGCCACCACCGTTGTTACGGCAGTGGCGAAATCACCGTATAAGCCTATTTATTGCAATCTTTTTACTCTATGCAATTCATCAGGAAGTCGACAGCACCATTGACACCAAACTTGCGGACATCGAGGGCGATGTCGTAGTTGGTGGCATCGGTCCAGTCGCGACCTGTGAAGGTCTTGGTGTAGAGTTCACGACTGTAGTCGTTGTCGACAATCATGGCTGCAGCATCGTACTCGCTGATGTCATAGCGCTCAGCAATGCGGCGCTTACGACTGTCCAGACTGGCGTGTACGAAGATTTTCAGGCAGTTAGGATGGTTGGCAAATATGTCGAAACCACAACGTCCAACAATGACACACGACTCTTCTTCCGCAATCTGGCGGATGGCCTCACACTGCGCACGGAACAACTCACGACTGGTCTGATCGTGCTCCTGTCCGTTATACTCTGCGTTAGACATGTAGGTACGATAGAAGTTGGTGAAATCGTCGCGCCACAAGGGATTGCGGGTCTCGATTTTATCTACGGCATCCTCTACCGCATGGATGCGTCCAGCTACCGCATTCAGTATTTGCTTGTCCAGCAACTTTACTCCGAGCCTGCGTGCAAGCTCCGCTCCAATCTCGTGTCCACCCGTGCCGAACTGGCGGCTGATGGTAATTACAAAATTCTCCTCCTTATTCATAGTAAATGATTTTTAGTTTGTATCAATATTTGTTGGGTACAAATGTACGAAGAAAATTTCAATTATCCAAATTTGCCGGCCACGTTTTTTACGTTTTTTTATCGTTTTATTCTTTCTCTTCTTGAGTTTTTTGTTTACCTTTGCACGTATGAACGACACAAAGTGGAGTGAACACGTAATACTGGTCGATGCCGAGTACGTTGACAAGGTGGCATTTGACATGATAGTAAACTTTGAGCGCATGCTGGAGCGCCGCATACCACAGGCCGATATGGCACAGTGGTTGGAGTGCGTGGCGCTGGATGGCGGACTGAGACCCATTGATAGAGGTGAGAAGCTAGAGGTGAGTGGTGAGAGGAATGTTCAGGTGGTGCTGATTCATGAAAAGAATCGACAGCAGATGGATAACTTCCTGCCAGGAAAGTTCAACGACCTCGACGGCAAGGCTTTCGCTGGTCCGTTGGGCGAGTTTCTTATCAGCTGTGTGAAGGTGGAGGAGATGGTTACCAAGGACGATCTCTTCATCGACTCACTACAGATTATAGCCAATGCCGCAGAAGTGAAGCGACTGATGGTGGTAGGCGATAGCGACCATATATATAATAAGGTACGCGAGGCTTTACGTAAGGCAGACCCCGACAAGCACATCACCGTCTTCACCATGCAACCTATGGACAGTGGAAACTTCCGACAGGAGATATTGGGCTACTCGCTGATGGCTGCACTGGGGATAAAATCGGAAGAGTTAAACAAAGTGTCGTAATAACGACATAACGTGAAACGAAATAACGAAAATAAAAAACAAAATAAGACTATGGCAAGGGTATTAATGATTGGCGCTGGTGGCGTCGCAACGGTGGCAGCATTCAAGATAGCACAGAATGCTGACGTGTTTACAGAGTTTATGATTGCATCGCGTCGCAAGGCAAAGTGCGACAAGATTGTAGAGGACATCCATAAGGCAGGCTACAAGCTCGACATCAAGACTGCTCAGGTAGATGCCGACGATGTAGAGCAGCTGAAGGCACTGTTCAATGACTACAAGCCCGAGTTGGTCATCAACCTTGCCCTGCCCTATCAGGACCTGACGATTATGGACGCTTGTCTGGCTTGCGGATGCAGCTATCTTGACACCGCCAACTACGAACCCAAGGACGAGGCACACTTCGAGTATTCTTGGCAGTGGGCTTATCGTGAGCGCTTCGAGCAGGCAGGCCTCACAGCCATCCTCGGTTGTGGCTTCGACCCAGGCGTAACGAGCATCTATACCGCCTATGCTGCCAAGCATCACTTCAAGGAGATTCACTATCTTGATATCGTGGACTGCAACGCTGGCGACCACCATAAGGCTTTCGCCACCAACTTCAACCCAGAGATTAACATCCGCGAGATTACTCAGAAGGGACTCTACTGGGAGAACGGCAAGTGGGTAGAGACAGAACCGCTGGAGATTCACAAGGATCTCACCTACCCCAACATCGGTCCTCGCGACAGCTATCTGTTGCACCACGAGGAGATTGAGAGCCTTGTCATCAATTATCCCACTATCAAGCGTGCCCGTTTCTGGATGACTTTCGGTCAGCAGTATCTGAAGCACCTCGAGGTGATTCAGAATATCGGCATGAGCCGCATCGACGAGGTGGAGTACGAGGCTCCGCTGGCTGACGGTAGTGGCGTAGCTAAGGTCAAGATCGTACCTCTACAGTTCCTGAAGGCAGTACTTCCCAACCCACAGGATCTGGGCGAGAACTACGAAGGCCAGACCTCTATTGGCTGTCGCATCCGTGGTATCGGCAACGATGGACAAGAGCACACCTATTATGTATATAACAACTGCTCACACCGTGCTGCATACGAAGAGACAGGTATGCAGGGCGTCTCTTACACCACTGGCGTACCTGCCATGATTGGTGCCATGATGTTCTGCAAGGGACTGTGGAAGAAGCCCGGTGTTCACAACGTCGAAGAGTTCGACCCCGATCCCTTCATGGAGCAGCTCAATAAGCAAGGGCTGCCCTGGTACGAGATTCACGATGGCGACTTGGAATTGTAACGTCGTAATCTCGTAATAACGATATAACGAAATAACGTAATAACGAAAAATAATACTATGGCAAAGAAAGAAAAAGAAGAGGAGCAGTTGACTCCGCAACAGCAGAAGATGAAAGCCCTGATGGCCGCCATGCAGAAGATTGAGAAGGACTTCGGCAAGGGTAGCATCATGAAGATGGGCGACGAGAAAATAGAGAACGTGGAGGTAATACCCACTGGCTCGATAGGTCTGAACGCCGCATTGGGCGTAGGTGGCTACCCCAAGGGACGCATCATCGAGATTTACGGTCCAGAGTCATCAGGTAAGACCACACTGGCTATCCACGCCATCGCTGAGTGCCAGAAGAATGGTGGCATTGCCGCCTTCATCGATGCTGAGCATGCCTTCGACCGCTTCTATGCGGAGAAACTTGGCGTAGACATTGACAACCTCTACATCTCACAGCCCGACAATGGTGAGCAGGCCCTGGAGATTGCCGACCAGCTGATTCGCTCGTCAGCCATCGATATCCTGGTGGTTGACTCCGTAGCAGCCCTGACACCGAAGAAGGAAATCGAGGGTGATATGGGTGACTCTGCCGTAGGTCTGCACGCCCGTCTGATGTCACAGGCTCTGCGCAAGCTGACAGGTACCATTGCCAAGACCAACACCACCTGCATCTTCATCAACCAGTTGCGTGAGAAGATTGGTGTGATGTTTGGCAATCCTGAAACCACCACGGGTGGTAACGCCCTGAAGTTCTACGCATCTGTCCGTCTGGACATCCGCAAATCGGCACCCATCAAGGACGGTGACACCATTCTTGGAAACCAAGTAAAAGTCAAAGTGGTTAAGAACAAGGTGGCTCCTCCCTTCCGCAAGGCTGAGTTTGAGATTACCTTCGGCGAAGGAATCTCAAAGGTGGGCGAGATTGTTGACTTGGCTGTGGAGCACGAGATTATCAAGAAGAGCGGTTCGTGGTTCTCATACGGAGAATCGAAGCTGGCACAGGGCCGCGATGCTGTCAAGGCGCTGTTGAAGGACAACCCCGAACTGTGCGAAGAGCTGGAGGCCAAGATTATGCAGGCCATCAATGACAAAGCATAACAAGTCCTTGAGACTACCCATAAGAAAAGCGCCCAGACAAATTCATCTGGGCGCTTTCTTTATGCTCTTTCATGACTATTTACCTGAAGCCACCTGTTCCAACGGTGAAGCACCGCTTTCCTGTGTGACACCATCATGACCGCCACGACTCTTAGCCGAGCGTTTTCTCTTACCCTTGGTAGTAGACACGTCATCTGATGCTTTACGGGCCTTGGCCTGGATGACATAGCCCTTCTCATCGAACCATACATCGAGGATGACATCGTTAGAACGGGCATAGAGCCAAATCTCACTACCCTCTTTATCGTGCATAACCTTGAAAGGTTCACCCATTGCCAACTCGACTTCTTCCTTGGTCATGCCACTGATTACACGACCCTCACGGATGGCAGCACGCGTCTCCTTACTGGTATTGCGAGCTTCACCCTCGCCCAAGCCAAAGAGGTAGCCGAAGAAATCGTCACGAGCACCACTGGCACCACCAGCGATATCGTCTTCGTTGAACACCACATCTTTATAATAGACACGACGGCTATCCGTCTCACGCATAGTCAGCGTATAGTACTTGGAATTACGAACAGGGGTAATCTCGTCGATAATGAAACCTGTAAAGCGAGGAACCTTCACGTCGCGCACCTTACCAGAGCCCTTACTACTCATGCTGGTGACATACTTGGTATGAACGGTCTTGTTCAGATATTCTCTGATATTCGACGACACTGTCATATTGGCACCCAAGAACTCAAAGGAGCCTGCAAAGCTATACATCTCAGCATCGTAGGAGAAGCCTTCTTCACGGATGCCACTGTTGGTTTTCGACATGGCGACATTCTGATAGAACTGGTTGCCGTTTTCGTCCTCCACAATGATTTTTACTGGGAATGAACGGGTACCGACACCAATGGCCTTGACGGTGACGAGCATATTCTTCTCGACAACAACATCACGATAACCATCACCATAGTATTCGGTATCAACACGGAAATGCTGCGTACGCGTCAGCAGGGGCTGGTTCATCAGCAACTCGCGAGCCTTGTCAACATCACCCAGATAGGCCAACGTTGGCACACCAGCCTTCGAATAGCAATAGGCTTCAAACGTGCCGTAAGGCTGTTCGTAATAATAGTCTCTGCCATTGTCCTCACAGGTGAAGTTGATATGTACGCGACCATTTGACAGCATGGTATGTCCTTTATAAACCATAATAAGGTGGCGCAACTGGCCATTGCCAACCTCTTTATTCGTGGCAGCATCATGGAACGTGTTGACCAACAGGTCATACTTCTCAGGAACAACCATGAAGCGCATACCCTCTTTCCAGTCGCACATACTGTAATAGCGGAAATTCTTGCCCATGAAGTCAGTAGGCTCCGCTTCCTCCGAATCCTTCTGCGAATTAGCAGATGCCTCCCTCTGGACACCTTTCGTCTTTACAATATACGGATTATCTTGTGCCATAGCTGTCGACATGACAAACGACACCGCAACCAATAAAGTCCATCTTTTCATATGACTGTCATATATTTTAATATCTGAGTGCAAAGATAGGAAAAATATTTGATACTTGTGCCAAAATGTCACCATAATATTGAAAAAAATTTGTTTTGGCACGTGCTTTGCTATCTTGGTATTGACAAATCATGCATATTAACAATTAAAAAAGATACAATTATGGGAAAGATTATTGGAATTGACTTAGGTACTACCAACAGCTGCGTTGCCGTATTCGAAGGTAACGAGCCAGTAGTAATCGCCAACAGCGAAGGTAAGCGTACAACACCTTCTGTCGTTGGCTTCGTGGAAAATGGTGAGCGCAAGATTGGTGACCCTGCCAAGCGTCAGGCTATCACCAACCCCAAGAACACCGTTTACTCTATCAAGCGTTTCATGGGTGAGAACTGGCAGCAGACAGAGAAAGAAATTTCTCGCGTACCTTATTCAGTAGTGAACGAGGGTGGCTATCCCCGTGTAGATATCAATGGTCGTAAGTATACTCCGCAGGAAATCAGCGCTATGGTGCTGCAGAAGATGAAGAAGACTGCTGAGGACTACCTCGGACAGGAGGTGACAGAGGCTGTCATCACCGTACCGGCCTACTTCTCTGACTCACAGCGTCAGGCTACCAAGGAGGCTGGTCAGATTGCAGGTCTCGATGTGAAGCGTATCGTCAACGAGCCTACAGCTGCCGCTTTGGCATACGGTGTTGACAAGGCCAACAAGGATATGAAGATTGCCGTCTTCGACCTCGGTGGTGGTACGTTCGATATCTCTATCCTGGAGTTCGGCGGTGGTGTCTTCGAGGTACTCTCTACCAATGGTGATACTCACCTCGGTGGTGACGACTTCGACCAGGTAATCATCGACTGGCTCGTTCAGGAGTTCAAGAACGACGAGGGTGCCGACCTGAAGAGCGACCCCATGGCTATGCAGCGTCTGAAGGAGGCTGCCGAGAAGGCCAAGATCGAGCTGTCTTCAAGCACCTCTACTGAGATTAACCTGCCTTACATCATGCCTGTAGGCGGCGTTCCCAAGCACTTGGTGAAGACCCTTACACGTGCTAAGTTCGAGCAGTTGGCTCACGACCTCATCCAGGCTTGTCTGGCTCCCTGTCAGAAGGCTATGGCTGACGCTAAGCTGAACACTGCCGATATCGACGAGGTCATCCTCGTAGGTGGTTCAAGCCGTATTCCTGCTGTTCAGACACTCGTTAAGAACTACTTCGGCAAGGAGCCTTCAAAGGGTGTAAATCCTGACGAGGTGGTAGCCGTAGGTGCTT